>Ga0209023_10000122_pt1 | contig 134065 bp, 128 predicted proteins | sample LakOneMetagenome_FD_187468 | JGI IMG/M metagenome (GOLD analysis project Ga0209023, IMG submission 187468) | Freshwater and sediment microbial communities from Lake Erie, Canada (SPAdes) (version 2) | ecosystem: Environmental > Aquatic > Freshwater > Lentic | place: Lake Erie, Canada...
TCGCGTAGGCGCGCTCGAAGGCGGCCGTGATCTCGCCGGCGCTGCCTTCGACGTGGCTGGGATCGTCGACGCCCCAGTGGGTGCGCAGCGCCGGGCCGAGATAGGCCGGGCAGGTCTCGCCGGCCGCGCCGGCGCAGACGGTGACGACGACATCGGGCGCCAGCGGCAGCGCGTCCCACGACTTGCTGTAGTAGCCTTCGGTCGGGATGCCCTTGTCGAGCAGCAGCCGCAGGGCGCGCGTGTTCAGGCGTCCGACCGGCTGGCTGCCCGCGCTCAGTGCGCGCCAGCCGGCGGGCGCCAGGTGGTTGAAGACGGCTTCGCCGATGAGCGAGCGGCAGGAATTGCCGGTACAGAGGAACAGGACGTTCATGCGTTCAGCACCGGCCGGTGGCGCCGCACGAGGGCGTGCAGGGATTGCCGCCGCAGCAGTTTTCGCTCAGGAAGGCCAGCAGGCCGTTCATGGTGTCGAACCGGGCGGCATAGATGATGAAGCGCCCCTCCTGGCGCGGCGTGACCAGGCCGGCGTGGGTCAGCTCCTTCAGGTGGAAGGACAGCGAGGAGGCCGGCAAGCCGAGCGCCTCGGCGATGCGGCTGGCGGCCATGCCGGCGGGCCCGGCCTGCACCAGCAGCCGGAAGGTGGCCAGGCGCGATTCCTGGGCCAGGGCGCCCAGTGCGGCGATTGCGGCCTTGCTGTCCATGATGGCGTCGTTTGTCATTTCCATATATGTCGAATTATAAGCGATGATTGGATACCCTTCGAACTTTATCGAAATAATTTGACAGGATGATGACAAGGCGGCACGCATGCGCCGCCTGCGGTAGAGTAGAAGGCTTCGCGCCAATCGTCCGGGAGATTCGCTTTGTCGGCAGCACGCAGGACCATCGGCATCCTCGCCGTTACGCAGATCGTGTCATGGGGAGCCCTGTATTACGCCTTCACGGTGCTGGCGCCGGATATCCGGCGCGACCTGGGCATCAGCGCCGAAACCGCCTTTGCGGCCTATTCCTGGAGCCTGCTGGTGTCGGGCGTGGCGGCGACGCCGATCGGCGCCCTGGTCGACCGCCGCGGCGGGCGCCACGTGATGGCGGCGGGATCGCTGGCCAGCGCCATCGGCCTGGCATGGCTGTCGCGCTGCACCGGCCTCGCCTCCTACTTCGGGGCCTGGACCGTGATCGGACTGGCGATGTCGCTCACCCTGTACGAGGCGGCGTTTGCGACCATCAACCGCAAGATCGCCGTCGGCGCCCCGCGCGCCATTTCGACGCTGACCCTGTTCGCCGGCTTTGCCAGCAGTATCTTCTGGCCGCTGACGATGGCGCTCGGCGCGCGCCTGGGCTGGCGCGACACCTATCTTGCCTACGCCGCGCTGCAGCTGGCGGTCTGCCTGCCGCTGCACCTGGGCCTGGGTCGCGACGCGCCCCATCCTCCCGCGGAACCAAGCGCCCCGCGCGACAGCCACACCCTGGGCGAAGCCGTGCGCCATCCGGCCTTCTGGAAGCTGGCGCTGGCCTTCGCCGCCAACGTCTTCATCTTCACCGCTTTGGCGCTGCATCTGATCCCGCTGCTGCGCACGCTCGGCCATCCGGCCGCCACCGCCGTCATGCTGGCCGCGCTGATCGGCCCGATGCAGGTCGCCGGCCGCATCGGCGAGCGCACCCTCGCCAAGGGCGCCACGCCGCAGGCCGTCGGCCGCGTGGTGTTCGCCACCCTGCCCTTCGGCCTGCTGGTGCTGGCGCTGTTCGGCACCCGGGCCTGGGCGGTGGCGCTGTTCTGCGCGCTGTACGGCATGAGCAACGGGGTGCTGACGATCGTGCGCGGCACCCTGCCGCGCGTGCTGTTCGGCGCGCGCCACTACGGCGCGATCAGCGGCGCCATGTCGGTGCCGGCGCTGCTGGCGCGCGCCGCTGGCCCGCTGGTGGGCGCGGCCGTGTTGTCGAGGACGTCCGGGCCGACGCTGCTGCCGCTGGCCATGTTCGGCTGCGGCCTGGCCTCGCTCCTGCTCTACCTGTCGGCGCTCAAGCCGCCTGCCGTGGCGCCGCGCGCCGTCTGAGGCGCGTCACGCCTGCAGGCGCAATTCCCAGTACCCGACGTCGACCCAGCGCCCGAATTTGCGACCCACCTCGCTGAAGTGGGCGACCTTGCGAAAGCCCAGCTTCTCGTGCAGCGCCACGCTGGCGGGGTTCGGCTGGGCGATCCCGCCGATCACCATGTGCACGTCGAGCGTGCGCAGCGCGTCCAGTAGCGCGCGGTACAGCGCCGCGCCGGTGCCGCGCCCGCATTCCTGCGGATCGAGGTAGACCGAGCTCTCGACCGAGCTGCGGTAGGCCGGCCGCACGCGCCACCTGGTGGCATAGGCATAGCCGACCAGGCGTTCCTCGCGCCAGGCGGCGAGCCAGGGCAGGCCGGCCGCCCCGACGTCGGCGATGCGCCGCGCCATGTCGGCAGCAAGCACCGGTTCTTCCTCGAAGCTGATGGTGGTGCCGGCAACGTAGGGGTTGTAGATGGCGCAAATGGCGGCGGCGTCGTCGGACGTGGCGGGGCGGATGGCAAGGTCTGGCATATCGGCGCGGGGAGCGGGTAGACCTGCCATTATAGGCAGGCCGCGGCGCGTCAGCGCGCGAAGACTTCCTGGCGCCGCTCCCCGAGTTTACGCTGCAGCTGCAGGATGCCGTAGACCAGCGCTTCGGCGGTCGGCGGGCAGCCGGGGATGTAGACGTCGACCGGCACGATGCGGTCGCAGCCGCGCACCACCGAGTACGAGTAGTGGTAGTAGCCGCCGCCGTTGGCGCAGGACCCCATCGAGATGACGTAGCGCGGCTCGGGCATCTGGTCGTAGACCTTGCGCAGCGCGGTGGCCATCTTGTTGGTGAGCGTTCCGGCGATGATCATCAGGTCGGCCTGGCGCGGACTGGCGCGCGGGATGCACCCGAAGCGGTCCATGTCGTAGCGCGCCGAGGCGGCATGCATCATCTCCACGGCGCAGCAAGCCAGGCCAAAGGACAAGTACCACAGGCTGTTGCCGCGTGCGTGGGACAGCAGGTGATCGACATTCGTCAGCAGATAGTGTTGGCCTTCCAGCGGCTGGCCTTCCAGCGGGGATTCTTCCATCGTCGGCTCCTTCTCGAAACAGCGCGACGATACGGACTTGCGTGCGCCGTGTCTTGTACCGACACGACATCGCGCGGAGCTAGCGCGTGAAGGAATCGAGCTGTTCGCGCCCGAACTGCCAGAAGCGGTAGCCCGAATCGCTGTCCTCGCGGCGGGCCAGGAAGCCGGACGGGGTGTCGCCCACGAACTGGCGGAAGTCGCGGCTGAAATGGGCCTGGTCGACATAGCCGGCGTCGAGCGCGGCCTGGGCCAGGGTCGGGCGCTTCTCCTCGCGCATCAGGCCCGACAGCGCCATCGCGAAACGCGCCAGGCGGCGGTAGTCGCGCAGCGCCACGCCGTGATGGGCCAGGAAGCGGCGCTCGAACTGGCGCACGCCCAGGCCGTGGTCGGCGGCGAGCGTATCGACCGGCTGGAACAGGCGCCCGAAGGACAGCGGCGCCAGCCGCGCGTCCTGCGTGCCGCCGGCCCGCTGGAGCAGGAAATCCTCGAGGATGCGCACGCGTTCGCGAAAGCCGCGCGCGTAATGCAACGCTTCCTGCAGGTCCACCGCCGCGCCCTGTCCAACCACGGCGTCGAGCGGCACCGATGCGCTGCCCAGGCAATCGGCCGGAACGCCGAAGCAATGCAGGATGCCCGAAGCGCGGAACACGACCGACATGAAGGCGCTGCCCGGCTCTACCGTGAAGCGGCGCGGCGCCAGGCTCGGCCCGGACAGGAAGGCCGCCGGCAACCGTTGCACTGGGCCCTCGCCCAGCAGGGTGGCGCCGCCGCGCAGGTAGACCACGAGCTGGGCGTCGGGGCTGGCGGGCAGGTGGGGTGTGACGACGTCGAAGCCGCCGCCGATCAGGTTCTTGACCCAGCGCGCCAGGTCCCGCCGCGGCAGGGCGAACCGGCGCGCGAGGTCGTGGGGGCTGGGCTGGTCCGGCATGGGGGCATCTAGCGCGGCGCGGGCATGCGCGGCAGGAACACCGCGAGGATGCCGAACAGCGGCAGGAAGGACGCGATCCTGTACACGGTCTCGATGCCGGTACTGTCCGCGATCGCCCCCATCGCCGCCGCGCCGATGCCGCTGATGCCGAACATCAGGCCGAAGAACAGGCCGGCGATCATGCCCACCTTGCTGGGTACCAGCTCCTGGGCGAACACCACGATGGCCGAGAAGGCCGAGGACATCACCAGCCCGATCACCACCGACAGCACGGCGGTCCAGAACAGGCTCGCATACGGCAGCATTAGTGCGAACGGGGCCGCGCCCAGGATCGAGAACCAGATCACGCGCTTGCGGCCGATGCGGTCGCCGATCGGGCCGCCCGCGAAGGTGCCGGCCGCCACCGCGGCCAGGAACAGGAACAGGTAGCCCTGCGCCGCCTCCACCGACACGTGGAACTTCTCGATCAGGAAGAAGGTGTAGTAGCTCGACAGGCTGGCCATGTAGATGTACTTCGAGAACACCAGCAGCGCCAGCACCGTGAGCGCCCACCGCACGCGCCCGCGCGACAGGCCAGGGCCCGCATGGACCGCCACCGTGCGCGTGGCGCGGCGCAGGTGGCCCGCATACCAGCCGCTCACCCGCAGGAGCACCGCCACCGCCAGTACCACCAGCAGCATCAGCCAGGCGATCCGGCCCTGCCCGCGCCCGATGATGATGGCGGCCGCCAGCAGCGGCCCGAAGGCCGATCCCAGGTTGCCGCCGACCTGGAACAGCGACTGCGCAAAGCCGAAGCGCCCGCCCGAGGCCAGGCGCGCGACGCGCGAGGCTTCCGGGTGGAAGGTCGAGGAACCGACCCCGATCAGGCCGGCGGCCAGCAGCAGCATCGGATAGCTGCCGGCCAGCGCCAGCAGCGCCACGCCGCCCAAGGTGACGCACATCCCGCTAGGTAGCAGGAAGGGAATCGGGCGCTTGTCGGTGGTCAGCCCGATCCAGGGCTGCAGCAGCGAAGCGGTGCACTGGAAGGTCAGGGTGATCAAGCCGATCTGGGTGAAGCTGAGCGCGAATTCCTGCTTGAGCAGCGGATAGATGGCGGGCAGCACGGCCTGCACGCAGTCGTTCAGAAGGTGAACAAAAGCGACGGAGAAGAGGATTTGCATCACCGCGCCCGGGGGCGTGGCGGGTGCGGTAGAGGAAGGTTGCGGCATGGGTGGATCGAACGATGGCGACCACCCAGTTTACACCGGACGCCGCCGGGGCGCTGGACACCAGCTTCAGGCGGCTGTGCTGCCGGGCGCGGTACCCGGCAGCGGCTGTCACTGGCGACTCAGGCAGGACTTAGTCGAACTTGCTGAAGTCCGGCTTGCGCTTTTCAAAGAAGGCCGTGAAGGCTTCCTTCGCTTCCGGCGCCAGCAGCATGGCGGCGAAGCGCTCGTTCTCGGCGGCGATCGCAGCCTGGATCGCGTCGACGCGCGGACGCTTCATCAGCGCCTTGGTGGTGCGGATCGAGGCGGCCGGCAGCGCCACCAGCTTGGCGGCCTGCTGCTCGACGAAGGCGCGCAACTCAAGAGCCGGCAGCACGCGGGTGACCAGGCCCATCTCGAAGGCTTCCTGGGCGCCGAAGGCTTCGCCCAGCAACAGCTTCTCGGCCGCACGCGGGTAGCCGGCCAGTTGCGGCAGCAGCAGCGAGGAGCCGAATTCCGGGCACAGGCCGAGCTGGGTGAAGGGCACCGAAAACCTGGCGTTGTCGGCGCAATAGACCAGGTCGCAGTGCATCAGCATGGTGGTGCCGATGCCGATGGCGGCGCCGGCCACTGCCGCGATCACGGGCTTGGTCGAGCCGTTCAGGGCGCGCATGAACTGGAATACCGGGCGCGCTTCGGCGGGGACGCCAGGCACCGGGGCCGAGTTCTTCATGAAGTCGTCGAGGTCGTTACCGGCGGTGAAGATCTCCGGCTTGCCGGCGATGAGGATGGCGCGGACCAGGGTGTCGCTTTCCGCGTCGATGAGGGCGTCGGCCATCGACTGGTACATCGCGGCGGTGATGGCGTTCTTGCGCTCGAGGCGGTTGAATTCGATGGTCAGGAGGCCGTTGGCCTTGGTGATCAGCATGTCCATTTTTCAGGTCTCCGGTTGTTCTTGGGCTGGTTGGACGCGTGGGCGGGAGACCCGCCCACCCTACAAGGGCAAACGGATATCCCGCCCACGCGAGTCACTGCTTACTTGTTACTTAAACGCGCTCGATGATACCGGCCGCGCCCATGCCGGCGCCAACGCACATCGTCACCATGCCGTACTTCAGGTTGTTGCGGCGCAGTGCGTGCACGACGGTCGCGGCGCGGATGGCGCCGGTGGCGCCCAGCGGGTGACCCAGGGCGATCGCGCCGCCCATCGGGTTGACCTTGCTGGTATCCAGGCCCAGGTCGCGGATCACGGCCAGCGCCTGTGCGGCGAAGGCTTCGTTCAGTTCGATCCAGTCCAGTTGGTCCTGGCTGATGCCGGCGGCCGCCAGCGCGGCAGGGATGGCGACCTTCGGGCCGATGCCCATGATCTCCGGCGGCACGCCGCGCACGGCGAACGAGGAGAACTTGGCCAGCGGGGTCAGGTTGTGCTCCTTCAGGATCTTTTCGCTGACGACGATCAGCGCGCCGGCGCCGTCCGACATCTGCGACGAGGTCGCGGCGGTCACGCTGCCCTTGGCGGCGAAGACCGGCTTGAGCTTGGCCATGCCTTCCATGCTGGCGTCGGCGCGCGGGCCTTCGTCCAGGTCGACGGTGCGACGCTTGACGCTGATCTCGCCGGTGGCCAGGTTCGGGGTGCGGGTGACGATTTCGACCGGGGTGATCTCGTCCTTGAAGTAGCCGGCCTGCTGGGCGGCGATGGCGCGGCGGTGCGATTCCAGGCCGAAGGCGTCCTGGTCTTCGCGCGACACCTTCCACTGCTCGGCCACCTTCTCGGCGGTCAGGCCCATGCCGTAGGCCAGGCCCACGTTCTCGTCCCTGAAGGTCTCCATGTTGATCGACGGGTGGTGGCCCATCATCGGCACCATCGACATCGATTCGACGCCGCCGGCGATCATCACGTCGGCTTCGCCCACGCGGATGCGGTCGGCCGCCATCGCCAGGGCGGTGATGCCCGAGGCGCAGTAGCGGTTGACGGTGACGCCGCCGACGGTGTTCGGCAGGCCGGCCAGCACCACGGCGTTACGCGCCACGTTGAAGCCCTGCTCCGCTTCCGGGAACGAGCAGCCGACAATGGCGTCGACGATCAGGGCCGGGTCCAGGTTCGGCACGGCGGCCATGGCGCCGCGGATCGCGTGCACCAGGAGGTCGTCCGGACGGGTCTTGTTGAAGAAGCCGCGCGGCGCCTTGCCGATCGGGGTACGGGTCGCTGCGACGATGTATGCGTCTTGAAGTTGTTTGCTCATGATTTGTCGTCCTGTTCTGTCGTCGCTTAGTTGCGCACCGGCTTACCGTTTTGCATCATGCCCATGATGCGTTCCTGGGTCTTCGGATTGGCGAGCAGCGCGATGAAGGCCTTGCGTTCCATGTCGAGCAGCCACTGCTCGGACACGACGCTGCCCTGGTCGATGTCGCCGCCGGTCACGATCTCGGCGATGGTGTCGCCCAGGTGGTAGTCGTAAGCCGAGATGAAGCCGCCGTCACGCATGTTGACCAGCTGGCCGCGGATGGTCGCCCAGCCGTAGCGGCCGGTGACGGTCACGGGGCGGCGCGCCGGGGCGCGGTAGCCGGCGTCGAACATGGCGCGCGCGGTGCTCTTGGCCACGTGCAGCAGTTCGTACGGGTTGAAGACGATGATGTCGTCTTCCTTCAGGTAGCCCATGGCCTTCGCTTCCAGGGCCGACTTCGACACCTGCGCGGTGGCCGCGTTGGTGAAGCCGGTCTTCAGGAATTGCAGGATGTCGTTGCCCTTCGCTTCGGTGAAGGCGCGCACGGCCGCTTCCTTCAGGCCGCCGCCGGCCGGCACCAGGCCGACGCCGACTTCGACCAGGCCGATATAGGACTCGATCGAAGCGACACGCTTGGATGCGTGCAGCGCCATCTCGCAGCCGCCGCCCAGGGCCAGGCCGGCCACCGCCGCGACCACCGGGATGTTCGAGTACTTCATCTGCATGAACACGTCCTGCAGCTGGCGCACCATCGGCTCCATCGCCTTGGCGCCGCCCATCATGAAGGCCGGCAGGGCCGACTGCAGGTCGGCGCCGGCCGAGAAGGCGCCGCCTTCGGCCGCGTCGGTATTCCAGATCACCAGGCCCTTGTAGCCTTTTTCAGCTTCCGCCATGCCGCGCTGCAGGCCCTTCACCACGCCTTCGCCGATGACATGCATCTTGGTCTTGAGCGAGATGACCAGCACGTCGTCATCCGAGTGCCACAGGCGCACCGAGTCGTCCTCGAACACGGTGGTGCCGGCGGTCTTCGGATCGCTAGTCGTCGAACCCACCACCGGGGCGCGGAACTGCTGGCGCTGGTACACCGGCAGGTCGGACATCGGCACATACGCATTCTTGGACACCGAGTACGAACCCTCGGCAGTGTGCACACCTTTCTCGGCCACCTGGCCTTCGAACACCCAGCTTGGGAGCGGTGCGTTGGTCAGCGCCTTGCCTGCGTCGATGTCTTCCTTGACCCACTGGGCGATCTGGGTCCAGCCGGCCGCTTGCCAGGTTTCGAACGGACCGACGCTCCAGCCGAAGCCCCAGCGCATCGCGAAGTCGACGTCGCGCGCGTTGTCGGCGATGGTGTCGAGGTGGACGGCGATGTAGTGGAAGGCGTCGCGGAAGATCGCCCACAGGAACTGCGCTTGCGGGTTGGTCGATTCGCGCATGGCCTTGAATTTCTTGACCGGGTCCTTCTCTTTCAGGATGCGGCCGACGATGTCGGCGGCCTTGGCGCCGCTCGGCACGTATTCGCCGGTGGCGAAGTCGAGGCGCTGGATCTCCTTGCCGACCTTCTTATAGAAGCCGCCGCCGGTCTTCTGGCCCAGGGCGCCCTTCTCGATCAGCTTGGCCAACACGTCCGGGGTCTTGTACAGGCTGAAGAACGGATCGTCCTGCAGGGTGTCCTGCATCGTCTTGATCACATGGCCCATGGTGTCCAGGCCCACGACGTCGGCGGTGCGGAAGGTGCCAGACTTGGCGCGGCCCAGCTTGGCGCCGGTCAGGTCGTCGACCACGTCCACCGACAGGCCGAACTTCTCGGCTTCGTGGATGGTGGCCAGCATGCCGAAGATGCCGACGCGGTTGGCGATGAAGTTCGGGGTGTCTTTTGCACGCACCACGCCCTTGCCCAGGGTCGAGGTCAGGAAGGTTTCCAGTTGGTCCAGGATTTCAGGACGGGTGCTGGTGGTCGGGATCAGCTCGACCAGGTGCATGTAGCGCGGCGGGTTGAAGAAGTGGACGCCGCAGAAGCGCGCCTTGAGTTCTTCGTCGAAGCCTTCGGCCAGCTTGTTGATCGACAGGCCCGAGGTATTGGAGGCGAAGATCGCGTTCGGGGCGATGTGCGGGGCGACCTTCTTGTACAGGTCGTGTTTCCAGTCCATGCGCTCGGCGATGGCTTCGATGATCAGGTCGCAGCCGGCCAGGACCTCGAGGTTGTCCTCGTAGTTGGCCACTTCGATCAGGGACGCGTCGTCCTTGTTGCCCAGCGGGGCGGGCGACAGCTTCTTCAGGCCTTCGATGGCCTTCAGGACGATGGCGTTTTTATTTCCTTCCTTTGCCGGCAGGTCGAACAGCACGACCGGCACTTTCGCGTTCACGCAGTGCGCAGCGATCTGCGCGCCCATCACGCCGGCGCCCAGCACGGCGACTTTCTTGACGATGAAATTGGACATTCTTGAATCCTTTTTAGTACCCGCGGCATCGGCCGTCGTTCCCGCGAAGGCGGGAACCCAATCTCTGCATGCGTTATCGCTACGCCGGCAAAATCGGGTCCCCGCCTGCGCGGGGACGACGTGCTACTGCCGCGGGTCGGTTGAGTAGCTACGTGATGGGTTTAGAACAGGTCCGCGTCCATGGCCAGCAGGTTCGATGCGCCCGAACGTGCCTGGCGGATCAGCATCGCGGTTTCCGGGTACAGACGGGCAAAATAGAAGCGCGCGGTGTGCAGCTTGGCCGCGTAGAACTTGTCGCCCGAGTCCTGCTTGGCCAGCGCGATCTTCGCCATCTGCGCGAAGAAGTAGCTGAACACCAGGTGGCCCACGACGCGCAGGTAAGGCACGGCGGCGGCGCCGACTTCGTCCTGGTTCTGGAAGGCCTTCATGCCGATTTCCATGGTCAGCTTGGTGACCTTTTCACCCAGCTCGCCCAGCGGGGTCACGAACTCGGACATCGACTCGTCCAGGCCGTTCTCTTCCACGAAGGCCTTGATCTTCTCGCCGAAGGCGCGCAGCTTGGTGCCGTTGTCCATCAGGATCTTACGGCCCAGCAGGTCGAGCGACTGCACGGTGTTGGTGCCTTCGTAGATCATGTTGATGCGGGCGTCGCGCACGTACTGCTCCATGCCCCATTCGCTGATGTAGCCATGGCCGCCGTAGACCTGCATCGCTTCCGAGGTGGCGATCCAGCCGTTGTCGGTGATGAAGGCCTTGACGATCGGGGTCAGGAGGGCCACTTCGCCGGCAGCTTCCTTGCGCACTTCTTCATCCGGGTGGTTCAGTTCGCGGTCGATCTGCAGCGCGATGTACGAAGTCAGGGCGCGCGCGCCTTCGGCGAAGGCCTTGGCGGTCAGCAGCATGCGGCGCACGTCCGGGTGCACGATGATCGGGTCGGCCGGTTTGTCCGGTGCCTTCGGGCCCGACAGCGAACGCATCTGGATGCGGTCTTTCGCATACACCAGCGCGTTCTGGTAGGCGACTTCGGTCAGGCCGAGCGACTGCATGCCGACACCCAGGCGGGCGGCGTTCATGAACACGAACATCGCCTGCAGGCCCTTGTGCGGCTGGCCGATCAGGGTGCCGATCGCGCCGTCCAGGTTCATCTGGCAGGTGGCGTTGCCGTGGATGCCCATCTTCTCTTCGATGGCGCCGCAGGCGATGCCATTGCGCTCACCGATGGAACCGTCGGCATTGACCTTGAATTTCGGGACCAGGAACAACGAAATGCCCTTCGAGCCTTCCGGCGCATCCGGCAGGCGCGCCAGCACCAGGTGGACGATGTTCTCGGCCATGTCGTGTTCGCCGGCCGAGATGAAGATCTTGGAGCCGCTGATGCTGTAGGTGCCGTCGGCCTGCGGTTCGGCCTTGGTGCGCAGCAGGCCCAGGTCGGTGCCGCAGTGCGCCTCGGTCAGGCACATGGTGCCGGTCCACTCGCCCGAGACCAGCTTGGGCAGGAACAGCTTCTTCTGCTCGTCGGTGCCGTGCTCCTTCAGGCACTCGTAGGCGCCGTGCGACAGGCCCGGGTACATGGTCCATGCCTGGTTCGAGGAGTTCAGCATCTCGTAGAACGAGTTGTTGAGCGAGACCGGCAGGCCCTGGCCGCCGTATTCCGGATCGCATGCCAGCGCGGCCCAGCCGCCTTCGACATACTGTTTATACGCTTCCTTGAAGCCCTTCGGGGTGGTCACGGCCTTGGTGGTCGCGTCGAAGTGGCAGCCTTCGCGGTCGCCCGAGTGGTTCAGCGGGAACAGCACTTCCTGCGTGAACTTCGCACCTTCTTCCAGCACCTGGTTGATGATGTCGGCGTCGATTTCCTGGTAGGCAGGCAGGTTCTTGAACTCTTCGCTGACGTTGAGGAATTCGTGCAGAACGAACTGCATATCCCGGATTGGCGCGACGTACTGACCCATGGTTTTCTCCTGAACGAAGGTGAGGTTTGTTTTGTTGGCGGCCGCTTACTGGGCCGTGCCTTGCGGCGTAGGTGGATTGCGATAATTCTCGATCAGCCGCTCGAAGCCGCGGCGTGCGCGTTCGACCGCGCCCGGCATGCGCAGGAAGCGCGCGTCGTGGTGCAGGGCCAGGATCAGCCCGTACATCTCGTACACCAGCTGCTCGGCGTCGGCATCTGGCCGCAGGTGGCCGACGTCGATCGCCTGGCGCGCGGCGCGCTGCAGGGCGCCCTGCCAGGCCTGCACCATCTTGACCAGCTCCTCGCGGATCGGGCCCGGACGGTCGTCGTATTCGACGGCGCCGCTGATGTAGATGCAGCCGGACGCGATCTCGACCGACACGCGCGCCAGCCAGCGGTCGAACATCGACTGCAGGCGCGGCAGGCCGCGCGGCTCGCGCACGCTGGGGAAGAACACTTCCTGCTCGAAGCGATGGTGGTACAGCTTGACGACTTCCAGCTGCAGGTCTTCGCGCGAACCGAAGTGGGCGAACACGCCGGACTTGGACATGTTCATCCGGTCGGCCAGCAGGCCGATGGTCAAGCCTTCCAGGCCGTCACGGCTGGACAGCTCGAGCGCCACGTCGAGAATCGCTGCCCGCGTGAGTTCGCCCTTGCGCATGAATTTGACTGAAGTAGTAATGACTGCCCCTGAATCGAAAAAATCCGAACGCTCGTACTATTATCTACCAGAGTTGAAATGTCAAACGGGAACTTAGAGGCGAGATTCTATTGATGCAAGACAACGGCAGGCGGAGAAACCGCCTGCAAGGCATCCACGCCGAAATACGGCCTGGACAACGTTGTCTCGGATGTAAAGGTAACGCATTTTGCACGGTCGTGCGCTGCTTTTTGCGGACTGTTCTTACTCCTCGTTGACCCGGCTGATCGCCCGGCGGTCGCGCTTGGTCGGCCGCCCTTTCATATCCATGCTGGGCTCGGGAAACAGCCGGCGCGCCGTCTTGTCGTTTTCGCGCTTGGCGATGCTCTCGTCGGTTTCGAAGTAGAGCGTGCGCGCCACCGGCGCCGGGCCGCGCGTGCCGGAAATCGCCGCGACGATCACTTCCCAGCGGTCCGAGCCGTTGTCGATGACGATCTTGTCGTTCACCTTGACCGTGCGCGCCGGCTTGACCGGCTCGCCGCCGATGCGCACGCGGCCGCGGTCGATCGCGTCGGTGGCGAGCGAGCGTGTTTTAAAAAAGCGCGCCGCCCACAGCCATTTGTCGAGTCGTACGTTGTTGTCTTCCATAATCCGATCCATTCATGCATAGCCGATCGCGAAGATCCGCATGACCAGTTTATACACCATGTAGGCCAGACCGTAGCTCGCACGCCGTACCCAGCCTGTGTGGGCGAAATCCTCGGCGCGGATCGGTACCCCGTCCGCGATGCCGCGCTCGATGCGCTCGCGCATGGCGGCGGCGAAGCGCTCGTCCAGCACCACCACGTTGGCTTCCTGGTTCAGGAACAGCGACAGCCCGTCGCAGTTGCTGGAGCCGACCGTGGCCCAGTCGTCGTCGACCACCGCGACCTTGGCGTGCAGCTGGGTCTTGCGGTACTCGACCACGCGGATGCCGTCGGCCAGCAGCTTGGGATAGAAGGAGTGCGCGACCATGTCCTGGATCACGAACTCCCCTACCCCGATCAAGAGCGTCACCTGGACGCCGCGCTGCGCCGCGTGGGCCAGCGCCTTGCGGAACTTGCGGCCCGGCGCGAAGTACGGCGTGGCCAGCAGCACGCTGTGTTTGGCGCGGCCCAGCGCCACCAGGTACGCGCGCTGGATGGTGGAACGGTTGCGCAGGTTGTCGCGTACCACGAAGGCGGCGCGCGCCGGGTGCTCGCACGATTGCGGTGGCTCCTTGCGCATTTCCTTGAACAGCTCGATGCGCTGCTTCAGCCCCAGGCGCCCCGCGCGCAGCCACTGGCCCTGGGTTTCATCGTGGATCTGGGCCACCAGCGGGCCCGCTACCCGCACCGTGAAGTCCCAGCGCGGCGCCGGCAGGAGGTGCTTGTCGGCGTGGTCGCAGTGCAGGTCGTCATTGACGTTGATGCCGCCCACAAAAGCGACGGCGCGGTCGACCACCACGATCTTGCGGTGCGAACGCGCGATGCCGCGCCGGCACCAGGGATTGAAGATCCGGTACTGTACCCCCGCTTGCGCAAACAACGCGCCGAGGCGCTGGGCGGGACGGTGCTCGGTGCCGATCCAGTCGACCAGCACGCGCACCTTGACGCCGCGCCGCGCGGCCCGGATCAGGGCGTCGCGCACCAGTTCCCCCGTCGGGTCTTCCGCGAAGATGTAGGTCTCGAACAGGACGTCGTATTGCGCGGCGTCGAGGGCCTCGACCAGCGCCGGAAAATAAGCGGTGCCGCTTTCCAGCAGGGTGACGTCGTTGTTGTCTACGAAGGTCAGGTGGCGCATGGTGCGCGTCAGGACAGCTGGAGTTCCGCCACGATCGGTGCGTGGTCGGACAGCTTGGCCCACAGCGGGCCGTGCATCACCTGGGCGTTATCCACCTTGAAGCCGCGCACGTAGATGCGGTCGAGGCGGAACCAGGGCAGCATCGCCGGGAAGGTGCGCGCCGGCGCCAGGCGCGGCTGGCGGCCGGCCCAGCTGCGCACCATGTCGCCCAGCGGCGACTTCGGTCCCAGCTCGTCGAACACCTCGGCCACGCCGAGAGCGTGGCGCAGGCGCTCGCTCAGGGTGTTGCGCCAGTCGTTGAAGTCGCCGGCGATGATCACCGGCTCGCCGTGCGAAGAGGCGTTGACGTGCTCGATCAGGGCCTCGGTCTGGCGCCCGCGGCTGCCCTCGAACAGGCCCAGGTGCACCACGTAGCAGTGGACCTTGCCGGCCTGGGTGTTCAGGACGCAGTGCAGGATGCCGCGCTGCTCGTAGGCATGGTCGGAAACGTCGTGGTTGTGCGAATCCTCGATCGGGAAGGCGGAGAGCAGCGCGTTGCCGTGGTGGCCGTGGTCGTAGACCGCGTTCATGCCGTAGGCGCTGTGGTGCTTATCGCCCTTGAAGTAGTCGTACTGGGCTGCTTCCGGCCAGTGGCGGTGCGCATGCTCTTCCTTGCCGTAGCGCGCCTGGAAACGGTCGTGCCGTCCCTGCACTTCCTGCAGGAACACGATATCGGCATGGAATTCGGCGATCGCCTTCTTCAATGCGATCACGCGCGGCTGGCTGCGCAGGGAGGTCACGCCCTTGTGGATGTTGTAAGTGGCCACACGAATCTTCATGGGAACATTCTAACAACAACACGGGCCCTGCCCCTGTGCCGGGCCCAATCGTGCGCTTATGGGGAGATGTGCCTGGGCAACTGCAGGATCGCCTCGGCGTTCGAGGACGAGAAGCAGCGGTCGGCCGCTTCCAGCCAGGGCAGCCAAGCGTATTGCAGGTGTTCGCGCGGGCTGAGCGTGACCGGGATGTCGCGCGGGACGCAGACCGAGAACACGTGCTCGGTGTTGTGGGTGACGCCGGGCGCGTAGCGGTGGCGCCAGACCGGGTAGATCTCGTAGACGTTGGCGAGCTGCCAGTCGTGCAGGCGGATGTGCTGTCCGTCGGCATGGATACCGGTTTCCTCGAACAGTTCGCGGGTGGCGGTTTGCAGCAGGGGTTCGTCGGCGGCGTCAAGCGAGCCGGTGACGGATTGCCAGAAGCCCGGGCGGTCGGCGCGTTCGATTAATAACACCTCCATGCTTGATGTATGGATGACGACCAGGACCGATTCGGGAATTTTGTAGGGCATCGACAAATAGGAAAGCGCAAATAAAAAACGCGGGCGCAGCCATTATATGGCCGCGCCCGCGTTTGTCGAACGCAAGGTCCGCTTACGCGACTTTTGGCTCGTTGCGCAGGCGGATGTGCAGTTCCTTGAGCTGCTTCTCGTCGACTTCCGACGGCGCGTTGGTGAGCAGGTCCTGTGCGCGCTGGGTCTTCGGGAAGGCGATCACGTCACGGATCGACTCGGAGCCGGTCATCAGGGTGATCAGGCGGTCCAGGCCGAAGGCCAGGCCGCCGTGCGGCGGCGCGCCGTACTGCAGGGCGTCGAGCAGGAAGCCGAACTTCAGCTGGGCTTCTTCGGCGTCGATCTTCAGGGCGCGGAACACCTTGCTCTGCACTTCTTCGCGGTGGATACGGATCGAGCCGCCGCCCAGTTCCCAGCCGTTCAGGACCATGTCGTAGGCCTTGGCGACGCAGGCGCCCGGATTGGTTTCCAACATGTCTTCGTGGCCGTCCTTCGGTGCGGTGAACGGGTGGTGGGTGGCGTTCCAGCGATCGCCCTCTTCGTCGTATTCGAACATCGGGAAGTCGATCACCCACAGCGGCGCCCAGACGTCGTCGAACAGGCCGGCCTTCTTGCCGAATTCCGAGTGGCCGATCTTCACGCGCAGCGCGCCGATGGCGTCGTTGACCACCTTGGCCTTGTCCGCGCCGAAGAAGATCAGGTCGCCGTCTTCGGCCTTGGTGAGTTCCAGGATCTGGGTGAGGATCTCGTCCGAGATGTTCTTGACGATCGGCGACTGCAGGCCGTCACGGCCCTTGGCCTTCTCGTTGACCTTGATGTAGGCCAGGCCCTTGGCGCCGTAGATGGCGACGAACTGGGTGTAGGCGTCGATTTCCGAACGCGGCATCGAACCGCCCTGCGGCACGCGCATGCCGACCACGCGGCCACCGGCCATGTTGGCGGCGCCGTTGAAGACCTTGAACTCGACGTTCTTCATCAGCTCGGTCAGCTCGGTGAATTCCAGCTTGACGCGCATGTCCGGCTTGTCCGAACCGTAGGAGCCCATGGCGGTGGCGAAGTCCATCACCGGGAACGGGTTCGGCAGGTCGATGCCGGCCGCGTTCTTGAACACGACGCGCATCATGTCTTCGAACAGGTCACGGATTTCCTGCTCGGTCAGGAACGAGGTCTCGCAGTCGATCTGGGTGAATTCCGGCTGGCGGTCGGCGCGCAAGTCTTCGTCGCGGAAGCACTTGGTGATCTGGTAGTAGCGATCGAAGTTGGCCACCATCAGCAGCTGCTTGAACAGCTGCGGCGACTGCGGCAGCGCGAAGAAGTTGCCCGGGTTGACGCGCGACGGGACGAGATAGTCGCGCGCGCCTTCCGGGGTCGACTTGGTCAGCATCGGGGTCTCGATGTCGATGAAGCCCAGGTTGTCGAGGTACTTGCGCACTTCCATCGACACCTTGTAGCGCAGGCGCAGGTTGTGCTGCATCTGGCCGCGGCGCAGGTCGAGCACGCGGTGAGTCAGGCGGGTGGTTTCCGACAGATTATCATCATCCAACTGGAACGGCACCGGCACCGAAGCGTTCAGCACTTCCAGGTTGCTGGTGTTGATCTCGATTCTACCGGACTTCAGGTTGGCGTTGGCGGTGCCTTCCAGGCGGTTCACGACGGTGCCGGTGATGCGCAGGCAGTACTCGTTGCGCACGTGTTCCGCAGCCTTGAACACCTCGGCGTTATCCGGGTGGCAGACCACCTGCACCAGGCCTTCGCGGTCGCGCAGGTCGATGAAGATCACGCCGCCGTGGTCGCGGCGACGGTGCACCCAGCCGCACAGGCTGACGGTTTGGCCCAGCAGTTCCTCGGTGACGAGGCCGCAGTAGTGAGTACGCATGGAGGACATAGTTTTCGTTCCAGGTTGGTTGGTTCGGTAAAGGCCAAGGCCTATTTTTTAAATGCTGCGTTTTCTTATTCGGGAGCGACGACGCCCATCGAGACGATGTGCTTGAGTGCCGCGTCGACCGACATGTTCAGTTCCACGACCTTGCTGCGTTCCATCATCAGGAAGAAGCCCGAGGTCGGGTTCGGGGTGGTCGGCACGTACACGCTCACGTAGTCGCCCACCAGGTGGTTCTTCACGTCGCCGCCCGGCACGCCGGTCAGGAAAGCGATGGTATAGGAATCCGCGTGCGGGTACGGAATCAGCACCGGCGTGCGGAACGCGTTGCCCGAGGACGAGAACAGCGTGTCCGACACCTGCTTGACGCTGCCGTACAGCGAGCTGACGACCGGGATGCGCTTCATGATGCGGTCGCCCAGGCGCACGATCCAGCCGCCCACCAGGTTGTTGGTCAGCAGGCCGGTGAGGAAGATGACGGCGATGGTGAGCACCGCGCCCACGCCCGGGATGTCGCGGCCGAACATGGCCTGCGGCGTCCACGATTCCGGCACGAACAGCAGCGACTGGTCCAGCGTGGTGATGATGATGCTCAGCACCCAGGCGGTGATTGCCAGGGGTACCAGCACCAGCAAACCGGTCAGGAAATATTTGCGCATCGCGTTCTCTTGTTCTTGTCCAGGCTGCGGCCGTCGCCGGCCGCAGCGTTTCAGTTACTTCAGGTACTGCTGTCGCCGCCGCTGGCCGGGGCCGGGGCGGCGCTGCTGCTGGTGCTGCTGGTGTCCGACGCGGCCGGAGCCGCGGCAGTTCCCGCGGCGGTGCCGGTCGCGGGCGGGGTGCCGCCGCGGAAATCGGTCACGTACCAACCCGTGCCCTTCAACTGGAAGCCGGCAGCGGTCACCTGTTTTTTGAAGGCTTCCTTGCCGCAGGAGGGGCACCCGGTCAGGACGGGGTCAGAAATTTTTTGCAGCACATCTTTGGTAAAACCGCATTCGTCGCAGCGGTAGGCGTAGATCGGCATCTGATACTCCGCAAAAATCTTCAAAACCCTGAATTATAAAGCTTTTACGGGGAGGTTTGCCCAATTCGGCTGCAGCGGTGGGCGCGGGACACGGCGCGGTGCGGTCGAGGGTGTTGTTTTTATTCATCGCGCACGGTTGTTTCGTTTGCGCAAGGACAGCCTCGGGTGATTAAATAGCATCTTTCTTAAGAACATGATGGCAGTAGGCAAGCACTGCTGCCCACAGTTAAGAAGAAACAGAAGATTTTGCGCGGTGCCACACCGCCGCTGGTCCGTAAAAGAAAGCTGTACTTCCCGAGCCCGCTCCCATGCGGGCTTTTCTTTTTGGTGCCGGGAATATCTGTAGGGTGGGCTGGTCTTCCGCCCACGCGTTCAAGGATCGCCGGCACGACTACGATCCATTCCTGTTTGCCTGTCAACGCGTGGGCAGGAAACCTGCCCACCCTACCTGCGTTTCCAGAGCATCCAGCGTTCCTTGCCGGCGAAGATGGGAATCGAATCCGTCACCGCCGCATCCTCGACGCAGTCGAAATACTGCGCCAGCAGGCCTTCCAGCTCCTCCCGCTTGATCCCGAAGGGCGGACCTTTGACCGTCTGGTCAAAAAAGAAGAAGCCGCCGAGCCGCGTCCCCGGCGCCAGCAACTCGGCCCAGCGCGCGACCACCCGTGGCCGCATGGCAGGGGGCAAGGCGCACAGGAAGGCGCATTCGTAGATGAAGCCGAGGGGTTGCGGCGGCTGCCACGCGAAGAAGTCGGCCTCCACGACCCGTTCCGCCCACCGCCCTGCTCCCGCCTTGCCGCGTGCCACCGCCTCGGGTGCGAAATCGATGGCCCAGGCATCCCAGCCGGCTTCGCTCAGGTGCACCAGCTCGTAGGCGCTGCCGCAGCCAGGAATCAGGGCGGACAAGGGTTCCGGGGTACGCGCAACGAACTCGCGCAGCGCCTGCGGCACGCCGCCGCGGTCCCAGGGCGTAAACGACCTGGCGAAGCGTTCGTCCCAGAAGCGTGGATCGAGCGGATCGCGGCTGGCAAAGCTCGGCGGATCAGCCGCCATGCAGTACGGCGTAGCCGACCACCAGGCTGCCCGCCAGCACCACGACGGCGCCGAGGAAGGCCAGCAGGCGGTTGGTGCGGCGCTGCTCGACCAACAGGGCCGTCATCAGGTCGGCATTGCCGACCGCGCGGCCGTGGGTGGTGGCCAGGCCCGAGTGCGCGTGGCGCTCCAGGGTCTGGTGCAGCAGGCGCGGCAGTTGCGGGAAGATGTGGGCGTAGCGCGGCGCTTCCGCGCGCAGGCGCTCGACCATGCCCTGCCAGCCTACCTGCTCGCTCATCCAGCGCTCCAGATACGGCTTGGCGGTTTTCCACAGGTCGAGGTCCGGGTCGAGCTGGCGGCCCAGGCCTTCGATGTTGAGCAGGGTCTTTTGCAGCAGCACGAGCTGCGGCTGCACCTCGACGTTGAAACGGCGCGAGGTCTGGAACAGGCGCAGCAGGATCTGGCCGAAGGAAATATCCTTCAGAGGACGGTCGAAGATCGGCTCGCAGCAGGCGCGCACCGCCGATTCCAGTTCGTCGACGCGGGTGTCGCGCGGCGCCCAGCCCGATTCGATGTGGGCCTCGGCCACGCGCTTGTAGTCGCGGCGGAAGAAGGCCAGGAAGTTCTGCGAAAGGTAATCCTTGTCGAAGTCGTTCAGGGTGCCGACGATGCCGAAGTCGAGCGCAATGTAGCGGCCGAAGGTTTCCTTTTCCACCGACACCAGGATGTTCCCGGGGTGCATGTCGGCGTGGAAGAAGCCGTCGCGGAAGACTTGGGTGAAGAAGATCTCGACGCCGTCGCTCGACAGTTTTTTCAGGTCCACGCCCTCGGCCGCCAGGCGGTCGATTTGCGACACCGGAATGCCGCGCATGCGCTCCATGACGATCACGCTGCTCGAGCAATAGTCCCAGTACATCTCCGGCACCATGAGCAGGTTCGAATCCGCGAAGTTGCGGCGCAGCTGGCTGGCATTGGCCGCTTCGCGCATCAGGTCGAGCTCGTCATGCAGGTATTTGTCGAACTCGGCCACGACTTCGCGCGGCTTCAGGCGCCGGCTCTCGGCCCACACCTTCTCGATCAGGCCGGCGGCCATGTCCATCAGCGCCAGGTCTTCGTCGATGGTCTTGCGCATGCCCGGACGCAGCACCTTGACCGCCACCTCGAGCCCGTTCTTCAGGGTGGCAAAATGCACCTGCGCGATCGAGGCCGAGGCCACCGGCACCCGCTCGAAGCTGGCGAACAGTTGATCTGGATGGGCGCCCAGGGCTTGCGTGATCTGGGCGATGGCCAGGTCGGAATCGAAAGGCGGCACCCGGTCCTGCAACAGCGACAGCTCGTCGGCGATGTCGGGCGGCATCAGGTCACGCCGGGTGGACAGCACCTGGCCAAATTTGATGAAGATCGGCCCCAGCTCTTCCAGCGCCTGGCGCAGGCGGATCGCACGCGGCGAGGTGATGCGGCGCCAGAAGAACACGGTATTCATGAAGCGCGCGGTGCGCGGGGCGTGCAGGCTGGTGACGGCGATCTCGTCGAGACCGTACTTGGTCGCGACGGCCAAGATTTTCAGCAGGCGCAGGAATTTCAATATCATCAGTTATCCGGACTCAATATCACGCTGTTCGGAGCGCCAATCGCATGCGATTGGCTCTGCGCGAGGCGCTGCTCCAGCTTGGCGATGCGCTTGGCGGTGCGCTCGACGTCGTCGCGCAGGCGCACCACGTCGGCCGCGAAGGCATCCACGGCTTGCGGGCGCACCAGCACCGGCCGCTCTTCCAGCAGGAATTCGGCCACGTTCTCGGCCAGCCGGCGGCCGGCGTTCAGCACGCCGCCCGCCGCGCCGCGCGTGCCCTGCACCAGGTGACGCGCGCCCAGGGGGCCGACGATGCGCTCGAGGTCGTACTCGGCATCCCAGCGCAGGCCTTTCGACAGGGACGAAATGGTATTCGCGAACTCGGCATCGCCCTCGATCTTCACATAGGAAAAGGCGCGGTCGCGGTTTTGCAGGATCAGCGGCAGGTCGGTCAGCTTGACGCGGATGGTGACGCTGGCCGGGCCCTCGGCCGTGCCGGCCTCGAGCATGCCGTCGCGCGCCACGCGCAGGCGCAATTCGAGGTGCCCGGTGTCGATGCAGGCTTCTTTACCCGCATGACGGACGAGCGCTTCCCGCGCCCAGGGCTCCTGGGCGAGCAGATGGTTGATCGTGGCGACGGCGGGCGTCGCCAGCATGGCGGAACTCGGGAACATGGCAGCACAAGTTAATGAAAAAAAACCGCCCGGTGTTAAGTCGGGCGGTTCGATCTTACCAGTTTGCCGGGCACAAACCCGGCAGCACGAACATTATCGATAAAATAATTAAGCTACCTGCTGGATACCGGCCAAGACCCAGCCGCCCTGACCCGACAGCGGCTTGGACATGTTCCAGACCTCCACGAAAGGCTCGGCCGGCGCATTCGGGGCGGTACGGATCATGCCGTTGAACTGCACGCTGGCCAGGTAGTCGGTGGCGGTGGTCTCGATGCCCAGCAGCTGGCCGTCGATCGTCACCACGTCGGTGAAGTCGGTGGCGCCATTGCGTTCCTGGATCTGCATCTTCAGCTCGGCGAACACCTCGGGCGTGGTGAACTCGCGCAAGTCGTTGGTGTCGCCGCGGTCCCAGGCCGCCTGCATGCGGATGAACGAGGCTTTCGCATGGCGCAGGAAGGCGTCCTGGTCGAAGTCGGCCGGCACGCCCCACTGGCTGTGCATCGCCGGCGCAGCACTGCCCGGCTTGCCGAGCGACACGCCGCCGAACTGGCCCTGGCTCTGGAAACCGGTCGGCTGGCGCAGGCCGGAACCGATTTCCGGCGTCGCCACGCCCGCGCCGTTGCCGGCGTAGGCGTTCGGGCCCGGGCCGGCCGGCACCGGATTGGTGTAGCCGCCGAAGGCCGGGTTGGCCGGGGTGTCCTTGCGGCGGAACATGCGCACGACGAACATCACGGCCAGCAGCAGCAGGCCGATCATCAGCATCGCCGAGATCGCGCTGGCGAAGGCGCCGCCGATGCCGAAGTGCGACAGCAGCGCGCCCAGGCCCAGGCCCAGCAGGGCGCCGCCGAGGATGCCCTTCCACATGCCGGAGCGCTGGGTCGTGCGCGCGGCCGCGGCCGCGCCAGCGGCGCCCGCGGTGGCCGGCACCGCCGACGGCTGGCGCTGCTGCTGGAATCCAGGTTGCGGCGCCGGCGCCGGGGCCGGCATCTGGCGCACGGCCTGCGACTGGCGGCCGAAGGAACGCTTGCCGCCCATCGGGCGGGCAGTGGCTTCCGCGATCATCGAGACCGCGGTGATTGCCAGGACCATCGTTGCCAGGAATTTCTTCATCGTCTTCCTCGGTGAGTCTACAGTTTGATACCGGTGTGCAAGGCGGCCACACCCGCCGTCAGGTTGTGATACTGGACCCGCTCCAGTCCCGCATCGATCATCATCGTCTTCAGGGTTTCCTGGTCCGGATGCATGCGGATCGATTCCGCCAGATAACGGTAGCTGTCGGCATCGCCGGCAATTTTTTGTCCCAGCCACGGCAGCACCGAGAACGAATACAGGTCATAGGGCTTCTGCAGCGGCGCGATGACTTTCGAAAACTCCAGCACCAGCAGCTTGCCGCCGGGCTTCAGCACGCGGCGCATTTCCGCCAGTGCTCCGTCCTTGTGCGTCATGTTGCGCAGGCCGAAGGCCACGCTGACCCGGTCGAAATAATTGTCGGGGAAGGGCAGCTTTTCCGCGTCACAGAGGAGAAGTGGGGTCACCAGGCCCTTATTCAATAGTCTATCCCGGCCCACGCGCAGCATCGATTCGTTGATGTCGGTGAGCCAGACCTCGCCGGTGCGGCCCGCCTGCTTCGCGAAGGCCTTGGCCAGGTCGCCGGTGCCGCCGGCGATGTCGAGCACCTTGAAACCGGGGCGCACGCCGGCCTGGGCGATGGTGAACAGTTTCCAGGCGCGGTGCAGGCCGGCCGACATCAGGTCGTTCATGACGTCGTATTTCGATGCGACCGAGTGGAAGACCTTGGCGACTTCCTGGACCTTCTGGTCCTCGGGCACGGTCTTGTAGCCGAAATGGGTGGTATTGGTCATAGGGAGCATGCGGTGTGGTGTTGCCACATTATACAAGCAGCCCGTTCTCCACCCTTTCCGGCAGGGCTGCAGATGCAGAAATCTTGCCAGGGCACTAAAGTTGCTTTATGTATAATTGCTGCATTCATTGTCGATTTGCCGAGTCCATCGGGCGTCATGCGCATCCGTACCCGCCTTCTCATCCTCGTTCTGTCCCTGCTCGTGCCGGCCTTCGTGGCGGCCGCGCTGGCGGTGAGCTACGTGTATCGCGAAGAACAGAAGTCGCAAATCCAGACCGTGGCCGACGCCACCCGCGCTTTCGCCCTGCTGATCGACTACGAACTGCAGCGGCGTACGGCGATCCTGCAAACGCTGGCCAATTCATCCTCGCTGCATGCCGCCGACCTTGCTGCTTTCTACACGTTCGCACGCCGCACGGCGCCTGACGACCAAACGGTGATCGTGTTGACCGACCTGGCGGGCCGCCAGCTGCTCAACACGCGCCGGCCCCTGGGCGCCCCGCTGCCGACGACCCGCGCATCCAACATGGGAGAATTGATGCAGCGGGAAGGGAATGCCAGGCCCCTGGTGTCCGACCTGTTCACGGCATCGATCGCCAGGCGGCCCGACTATGCCATCCAGGTGCCGGTAACGATCGACGGCAAGCTGCGCTATTACCTGGCGATGGGCGTCGACGTCGCGGCCCTGCAGCCGCTGCTGGAACGCCATGGCTTCCATAGCGACTGGATCGTCTCGCTGGTCGATCGCCGCGGCGCGGTGCTGGCGCGTTCGCGCGATCCGCAGCGCTTCGTCGGCCAGATGGCAAGTCCCTCGACCGTGCAGCGTATCAATGCCGCCCGCAACGGCATGGCGGAAAGCCGCACGCTCGACGAGATCGACGTGCGCGCATTCTTCGACACGGTACCGTCCTCGAACTGGAAAGTCCTGGTCAGCATACCGCTGAGCGACATCCAGCGCGTGCCCCTGCAGGCGGCCGCCATGCTGGCCGGACTGATGACGGCGCTGCTCGCCGCCGGGGTGCTGGCCGCGCACCGGCTGGCGCGGCGCGCCATCGGGCCGATCGAATACCTCGGCCGCAGTGCCGACGGGCTCGGCCAGGGAGAAGAACTCGACTACCAGCCCCAGGGGGTGGCCGAAATCGACAGCGTGGCCCGCCGCATGCTCGAGGCCGGACGCCAGATCCGCCAGTCGCAACAGGAACTCAAGCGCCGCGTGGCCGAAGCCGTGGCCGCCACCGAGCGCGCCCAGGGCGCCCTGCTCAAGTCGCAGAAGCTGGAAGCGCTGGGACGCCTGACCGGCGGCATTGCGCACGAGTTCAACAACCTGCTGCAAACCCTGAGCACGGCACTGCAGCTGGCGGAACTCGCCAACCGCGACAGCAAGGTGCACGGGCTGATCCAGACCTGCCGGAAGACCGTGCAGCGCGCCACCGCCCTCACCGGCCAGCTCGGTTCCTTCGGCCGCATCCAGGAAGCGCGCCGCGAGACCGTCGATGCCTGCGTCCAGCTGCGCAGCGCGCGCCAGCTGATGAGCGGCGCCCTGCGCCCCGACATCGACCTGCAGATCGACTGCGACGAGCCGGCCTGGCCGGTGCTGGTCGAGCCGCTGCAGTTCGACCTGGCGCTGCTGAACCTGGCCGTGAATGCGCGCGACGCCATGCCGGGCGGCGGCGTGCTGCGCATCGAGGCGCGCAACCGCAGCCTGACGCAGCCGCCCGGCACGCTGGCGGCCGGCGACTATGTGCTGGTGACCGTGAGCGACACCGGCAGCGGCATGACGCCCGAGGTGCTGGCGCGCGCGCTCGATCCCTTCTATACCACCAAGGGCCAGGGCCAGGGCACCGGCCTCGGCCTGCCGCAGGCCTATGCCTTCGCCGTCCAGTCGCAAGGTCTCTTGCAGATCGACAGCGCGCCCGGCAAGGGCACGCGGGTCGAGATCTACCTGCCGCGCGCGCAACAGGCCGCGCCGGCATCCGCCGCGGCCGCACCGGATGCGCCGCTGCCGCGCGCCCGCGGCACCGTCCTGTTCGTCGAGGACGACCCGCTGGTGCATGAAGCGGTCGCGCATGCGCTCGGCGAAGCCGGCTTCGACGTGCTGTCCGCGCGCGACGGCGAACAGGCGGTGGCCCTGCTCGACGGCGGCGCCCGGCCGGCGGTGGTGTTCTCCGACATCGTCATGCCGGGCACCATCAGCGGCATCGACCTGGCCGCCATCGTGCGCCAGCGCGACCCGGGCTTGCCGGTAGTGCTGGCCACCGGTTACACCGAACGCCAGCCCGCCATTCCCGGCGTGCAAGTGCTGGCCAAACCTTATCCACTGGAACGCGTGGTGGCCCTGCTCGCTGCGGCGACCGCCTCCAATGCTGAACCGGATTTGAAGTAGATTCCGTAAGGCATTGATTCGCTGAGGAATTTTTCTGAGGCAGATTACCAACTCATCAATATTTGTGCGCCGCTGGAAGATGCTTTCTGGTTAATATAGCGTCTACGCGGTGTCGGACAAATCCGGCATTTTTTCCCAGCTTCCGGCTGACGGTCTGCTTGGAAACGCCGTGGTCGGCAGCGTTGTCCGCATTACCGGTAATAACGAATAACAAAGAGGTTAATGTGTCGGTCAAACGGCTCTTATGCATCACTAGCGAGGGGAACGCGGGCTTGCACAAGGCTTGCGGAGAATTACGGGGTTGGGATGTGTGTACGGTCGAAAACACGGCCGCCGCGCGCAAGGTACTGGCCCAGCAGCATTATCCGGTTGGCCTGCTGCTCGACAGCGACGGCAGCCTGGAGCACGACGAGACCGAACGCTTCCTGCAGCAGCATCACCATATCCGCTGGATCGGCGTATTCGGCCAGGACCTGCTGAACCGGCCGCAGCTGCGCCAGTCGATCGCCACCCACCTGAGCGATTTCCACACCCGTCCGGTCGATACGGTGCGCCTGCACCATGCATTGGGCCATGCGCACGGCATGGCGATGCTGGCGCGGATGACGCCTCCCCACCAGCGCACCAACGGCGAAGCGCGCCGCATCGATGGCCAGTCGGCCGCGATCCGGCGCCTGCGCGCCCACATCGACAAGATCGCCGCGGTCGATGCACCGGTGCTGATCTCCGGCGAGAGCGGCAGCGGCAAGGAACTGGCGGCCCAGGAAATCCATGCGCAGTCGCCGCGCTCGGGCGGTCCTTTCATTGCCATCAATTGCGCGGCAATTCCGCCCTCGTTGATCCACTCCGAACTGTTCGGCTACGAACGCGGCGCCTTCACCGGTGCGGCCAAGGAAAAGCAGGGCCTGATCGAAGCGGCATCGGGCGGCAGCATCTTCCTGGACGAGATCGGCGACCTGCCGCTCGACCTGCAGGCCAGCCTGCTGCGCTTCCTGCAGGAACGCACCATCTACCGCGTCGGCGGCACCCGCACGGTGGCCGTCGATGCGCGCGTGATCGCGGCCACCCACGTCGACCTGCCCAAGGCCGTCGTGGACGGCCGCTTCCGTGAAGATCTGTATTACCGCCTTAGCGTGTTCCCGATCCGCGTGCCGCCGCTGCGCGAGCGCAAGGACGACCTGCCAATGCTCACCGACATCATCTTCAACAAGTATGCGGACGAAAAAAGCCCGCAACTGAAGGGCGTGAGCAAGCAGGCCCTGCGCGCCATGGCCCAGCATGACTGGCCGGGCAATATTCGTGAGCTGATCAACCGCATGCGGCGCGCCATGGTGCTGGCCGAGAACCGCCTGATCATGCCGGAAGACCTGGAGCTCGCGCCGCAGGATGACGGCATCGTCCTGCGCGAAGGCCTCGACAACTCGCGCGGCAGCGCCGAACGGACGGCGATCTGGAACAGCCTCGTCAAGTGCGGCAACAACGTCAGCCAGGCAGCGCGCGAGCTCGGCGTGTCGCGCATGACCTTGTACCGGCTGATGGCCAAGCATTCCATCGCGCCGTAAGACGCGCGCTCCCTCTTTTTTCCTACATACGCTGGGCAAGCTTTTGCAGAGCTTGCTCATGCCTTGCCCTTGAAGCTGTTACAGCTTGATACAGTCCGGAGAGATTTCCCGGCAAAGTGTCACAGCTTCGAGACAGTTGAGCGCCGGCTTGTTGAACACTCCCATCAATCTGCTCCTACAAGCTTTCCGGTCATAAAAAACCCCTAGCGAATCAACCACTTGCAACAGACAGGCAAGCTGGCACGCAAACTGCTAATAGGGTACTGGACCGGTGTAATCGGACGCCGGGCATTTCAACTTCAGTGACACACAAGGGGAGTAACAGATGAAGCGCACACTTCTGGCGACCGCGATCGCACTGGCATTCAGCGTAGCCTACGCTCAAGACAATACGGCCGGCGACGTCCGCCGTGGCAACACCCAGACCCAGAGCACTGACCAGAGCAACAATTCGGACAACCGTAACTCGTCGGGCCAGAACCGCAGCAGCGGCGACGCCAGGGCAACCGCGACCGGCGCGGCATCGGCCAACAACAACGGCACCGCGTCGGCCACGACGACGGACTCCTTCAACACCTCGACCGCGAACGCGAACGCCGTCCTCGAAGGCCGCGCAGCGAACAACACCATCAACACCATCGGTAACAATGCCGCCAACAGCGGCGGCGCCCAGGGCGACGTCGTCACCGCGGCCAGCGGCGGCGGCGCCAGCGCCAACGGCGGCGAAGGCATGGGCGCCAGGGGTGGCGCGGCCAACGGCGGCAACGCCAACGGCAACAATGGCGGCGACAGCGGCGCGGCCCGCGGCGGCGCAGGCGGCGCCGGCGCAGATGGCGGCAACGGCACCAGCGGCGCGGCGCGCAGCGGCAACGCCATGACCGGCAATGCGCGCGCCGGCGACGGCGGCAACGGCGGCGACACCGGCAGGGCCACCACCGGCGCCGGCGGCGACGGCGGCATCGGTGGCAATGGCGCCCGCGGCGCCATGGGCGGTGCCGGCGGCAACGGCGCCCGCGCCGGCGACGGCGGCTCCGGCGGCGGCGGCAACACCGGCGGCAACGGTGCCGACGGCGGCATCGGCGGCAACGGCGGCACCGCCACCGCCAACGGCGGCAACGGCGGCAATGCGACCGGCACCGGCGGCGACGCCGGCAACGGCCGCGGCGAAGGCGGCAGCGGCGGCGCCGGCGGCGCAGGCGGCAACGGCGATGGCGGCGCAGGCGGCAACGGCCGCGGCGGCGCAGGCGGCGCCACCAGCGCCATCACCGGCGGCAACGGCGGCCGCAGCGGCGCTGTGAACGGCGGCGACGGCGCCATGGGCGGCGGCTCGGGCGCCACCGGCGGCGCAGGCGGCCAGGGCGGCACCGGCGGCACCGGCGGCGACAGCGGCACCGCCACCGGCGCCGGCCAGGGCGCAACCGCCACCGCCACCAGCGGCGGCGCCGGCAGCGGCGCCAACTCGGCAACCGGCGGCGACGGCGGCGAAGGCACGGCCAGCGCCAACAGCGGCGCCGCTTCGTCGGGCACGGCTACCAGCGGCGCAGCCACCAACAACGCGGGCGCGTCCAGCACCGGCGCGGGCGGTGGCGGCGCTGCAGGCGGCGCCGGCGGCAACGGTGCTGAAGCCGGCTCAACCGGCGGCGCGGGCGCTGCTGGCGGCGCTGCCGCCGGCGGCACCGGCGGCGCAGGCGGCGCCCTCTCGGGCACCGGTGGTGCAGGCGCGGCCGGCAGCGGCGGCGCCGGCGCGGCAGGCACCGCGGGCGATGGCGCAGCCGGTGCTGCAGGCGGTGAAGGCACTGGCACCGGCGGCGCAGGCGCTGGCGGCACCGCCACGGGCGGCGCAGGCGCGACCGGCACCTCGAACGGCGGCGCTGGCGCGGCAGGCGGCGCTGGCGGCGCCGGCGCAGGTGGCGGCGCTGGCGGCGCAGGCGCTGCGGGCGGCGCAGGCGGTTCTGGTGCGGCAGGCGGCGCCGGTGGCGCTGGCGCAGCGGGTGCCGCCGGCGGCGCGGGCGCAGCCAGCGGTGCTGCTTCCAACGACAGCGGCGCAGGTGGCGCAGGCGGCGAATCGGCTGGCGGCAACTCGACCAGCGGCGCGGCCAGCTCGGGTGAAGCGACCGGCGGCGCCGGCGCCGCGGGCGGTGCAGGCGGCACCAACACCTCGGGCGCAGGCGGCGCGGGCGGCACCAATACCGGCGGCGCAGCCACCGGTGGAGAAGGCGGCGCCGGCACCGGCGGCAACGGCGGCAGCCAGACCGTGAGCACCGGCTCCTTCGACATGTCGAACGGCATGTCGAACATCGCCCAGTCGGCAGCGGGCGTGTCGGTGATCAGCCAGAACGGCGGCTTTACGTCGGCGGTCCAGCAAAGCGTCAATGTTCAGTCGAACATGAACGTCGGCCGCTAAGCTGATCGCGCCGCGCGCTGCGCGGCGTTCAGCCAGGTCTCCGGACGGCGCCTTTGGGCGCCGTCTTTTCGTTTCCGCAGCGGCAAGATCCCGCTTCAGGCGCCCCAATCGGCCACTCTTCCAGTCCTACACTGCCATTGCAACGTCGACGGCCCTGCGCCGGGCCCCGCGCTCCTCAAGCTGTTACAGCTTGATACAGTCCTGTGACGATTGCGTTACAACTGTCACAAGTTTGAGACAGCATTCATCGAAGAAGTTGACTCGGCCCATCAATCTAGTCCTACAAGCTTTCCCTCTATAAAAACCAGCTAACAAATCAAGGACTTGCGACGCAAAAATGCGCTGGCACGCAAACTGCTAGAAGTGATATGGACCGGTGACATGGCTACCGGGCATTTCAACTTTTTCAGTGACACACAAGGGGAGTAACAGATGAAGCGCACACTTCTGGCGACCGCAATCGCACTGTCTTTCGGCATTGCCCACGCACAAGCCCAAAACGGCACTAACACCGCGGGCAACGTCAACGGCGGCAACAACCAATCGCAAACCACAGACCAGAGCAACAATTCGGACAATCGCAACTCCTCGGGCCAGAACCGCAGTTCCGGCGACGCAGCGGCCAGCGCTGTCGGCGCGGCAGCTGCCAATAACAACAGCACCTCGACTTCGAGCGTGGCCAGCTCTTTCAACAACTCGAGCGCTACTGCCACCAGCAACCTGACCGGCACCGTGACGGGCAACCAGATCAGCAACATTGGCAACACCGCCATGAACAGCGGCAGCGCCAACGGCGCGGCCGGTTCGGGCGCAGCCGGCGGCGACGCCACTGGCGGCGCGGCACGTGGCGGTGACGGCGGCGCCAGCGGCGCGGCGCGCGGCGCGGCCGGCTCGATGGGTGGCGCAGGCGGCGCTGGCCGTAGCGGCGACGCTACCAGCGGCACGGCCGACACCGGCGCTGCCAACGGCGGCATGGGCGGCGCCGGCGGCGCCACTGCGAATGCCCGCAGCGGCGATGGCGGCATGGGCGCTGCAGGCGGTACTGGCGGCAGTGGCGCCGCTGGCGGCGACGGCGGCCGCGGCGCAGCAGGCGGCATCGGCGGCGCCGGCGGCGGCGGCAACATGGGTGGCGCAGGCGCCGCAGGCGGCGCGGGCGGCAGCGGCGGCAACGCCGATGCGACCGGCGGCGTCGGCGGCCGCGCGGATGCCACTGGCGGCATCGGCGGCCGCGCGGTCGGCACCGGCGGCAACGGCATGCGCGGCGGCGACGCCGGCAGCGGCACCGGCGGCATCGGCGGCGCCGGCACCGGCGGCAACGGCGGGGACGCTGGTCGCCTGGATGGCGGCAACGGCGGCAATGCCGGCGCAGCCACCGGCGGCACCGGCGGCGCAGGCGGCGGCTCGGGCGCCACCGGCGGCAGCGGTATGGCAGGCGGCGCAGGCGGCGCAGGCGGCGCCAGCGGCAATGCAATGGGCGCCGGCCAGGGCGCGACCGGCACCGCCACCAGCGGTGACGCCGGCAGCGGCGGCAACACCAGCACCGGCGGCATGGGCGGCACTTCGGGCGACACCGCCACCGCCGGTGGCATGTCCACGGCCGACAGCGGCGGGGCCACCTCGGGTGCATCGAGCAACGGCACCGTGTCGAACACCGCGGGTGACTCGACCTCGGGCGCCGGCGGTGCAGGCGCCGCTGGCGGCGCAGGCGGCGCTGGCGCAGCCGGCACCTCGACCGGCGGCGCAGGCGCCGCAGGCGGCACCGGCACCGGCGGCACCGCCGGCAATGGCGCTGCCCTGACCGGCACCGGCGGCGACGCAGGCGCAGGCACCGGCGGCGCAGGCGCCGCAGGCTCCGGCGGCGCAGGCGGCGCAGGCGGCGCAGGCGCCGCGGGCACCGCGACCGGCGGCGCCGGTGGCGAAGGCGGCGCAACCGGCGGTGCAGGCGCGGCCGGTTCCTCGACCGGCGGCGCGGGCGCGGCTGGCGGCGTGGGCGGCATGGGCGGCGCCGGCGGCGCCGGCGGCGCAGGCGCGACCGGCGGCGCAGGCGGTTCGGGTGCGGCAGGCGGCGCCGGTGGCGCTGGCGCGGCAGGCGGCGCAGGCGGTTCGGGCGCAGCCAGCGGCGACGCTTCGAACACCAGCGGCGCAGGCGGTGCCGGCGGTGCTTCGACCGGCGGCGATTCGACCAGCGGCGCAGCCACTTCGGGCGGCAGCACCGGCGGCGCAGGTGGCGCCGGCGGCGCAGGCGGCAGCAACACCTCGGGCGCCGGCGGCGCTGGCGGCACCAATACCGGCGGCGCAGCCACCGGCGGCATGGGCGGCGCGGGCACCGGCGGCAACGGCGGCACCCAGACCGTGAGCACCGGCTCGTTCGACATGTCGAACACCATGTCGAACATCGCCCAGTCGGCAGCGGGCGTGTCGGTGATCAGCCAGAACAACGGCTTCTCGTCGCTGATCCAGCAAAGCGTCAACGTTCAGTCGAACATGAACGTGGGCCAGTAAGTCCGGCAGCAGCCACCGCGCGGCGCCCGCCGCGCGGTGGTTTTTCAACCTGAGGGAGATATCATGAAACCTGTGTACCGATTCGTGCTGGTTGCGCTGGCCGCGCTCCCGATGGCGGTCCAGGCCGCCGATCCGGATAAACTGCCGGTCAAGATCAGCTTCCTGTCCGAGGTCAGGGTCGCACCCGCGCCAACCGTCGCCGGTCCCCTGGGCGAGGCCGCCACCGCCGAACGGCTCGAGCGCAGCACCGGCAAGGACGACACCGTCCATACCGAGGCGGTACTGGGCGGCACGGTGGGCAACAACACCGCGATCAACACGGTAAGCGGCAACAACATCATCGACAGCGGTTCGTTCGCGAATGCGCAGGGCTTGCCGATGGTGATCCAGAACAGCGGTTCGAACGTCCTGATCCAGAACGCGACCGTCATCAACCTGCGGCTGCAATAAGCATGAAGGTCGTATGAAAAAGTTCCTTGCCATCTGCGCCGCCCTTGGCGGCATCCTGCTGGCGCCCCGGTGCCCGGCATCGGCGATCGAGCTGGCAGTCGGCCAGCGCGCCACGGTGCCGGTCACTTCTCTTAAAGAAATCAAGTTCCGCAAGACGACCCGCCAGCAGTTCGACTTCAGCTGCGGCTCGGCCGCGCTTGCCACCCTCCTGACCTATCACTACGGCACCCCCGTCAGCGAAAAGGAAGTCTTCGAAAAGATGTACCTCAGCGGCGACCAGGCCAGGATCCGCCAGCAGGGCTTCTCCATGCTCGACATGAAGCGCTACCTGGCCAGCCGCGGCTTCGCGGGCGACGGCTTCCAGCAGCCGCTCGACAAGCTGCTCGACGCCAAGCTGCCGGCGATCGTCCTGATCACCGACCGCGGCTACAACCATTTCGTCGTGATCAAGGGCGCCGACGACGGCCGCATCCTGCTCGGCGACCCATCCAGCGGCGCCCGCTCCGTCACGCGCGAGCGCTTCATGGAACTGTGGGCCAACAAGCTGCTGTTCGTGGTGCACAAATATCCGGGCACCGTCGCCTTCAACGGCGCCGACGACTGGCGCGCCGCTCCGCGCGCACCGCTCGCAAGCGGCATCAACCAGGAACAGTACAGCCAGAGCCTGCCGAAGTTCGGCCCTGGCGACTTTTGAAAGGAATTGCCATGCACTGGCTCACACACGCACGGCGGGCCCTCGCGGCAGCGCTGCTGGCCGGAGCCTGCGGTACGGCACTGGCGGACGGAAAGTCCGGGGCGATCGACCTGAACGAATGGGCCGCGGTCGATGCCGACACGCTCGACCGCACCCGCGGCGGCTTCGATACCCCCGGCGGCCTCAACATATCGCTCGGGATCGAGCGGGTCGTCTCGATCAATGGCGAAGTGCTGTCCCGCACCAATGTCGCCATCACCGACATCGCCTCGATGACCAGCGCCCAGCGCCTGCTGGCCGGAGAGGCGCTCGGCACCGCCAGCCTGATCCAGATCGGCGGGCACAACTTCGCACCCGGCGATATCGGCCTGGGCAGCGGCGCCACCTTCGTCCAGAACAGCCTGGACAACCAGGCGATCCTGGCCCAGACCACCATCAGCTCGACCGTCAACAGCATGTCGTTGCTCAAAGACCTCAATTTTCACTCAACAATTCGCGATGCAATCGTGCGCTCGGCAGGAGGCCTGTAGTATTGCAATATTATTAACCTGCCGATGGAGAAGTCGATGCACACCCACGTCGCGCGCCTGAGGGCCGTCGGGCTGGCCGCAGCCCTGATCGCACCTGCCGGCGCCCAGCTCGCCCACGCCCAGCAGGCTCCCGCCGCCGACCAGGACAAGAGCGCTGAACTGGCCACCCTGAAGGCCGAACTGGCCGCCCAGCGCGAGCTGGTCGACAAGCTGATGCGCGAACTGCAGGCGCAGCGCGCGAAGATCGAACGCATCGAGGAAAGTCGCGACGGCACGGCCGCGGTCCTGGCCGACAGGCTGGAGCTGCCGCCGCGGGTCGACGACCTGCTGTTGTCCGAGCAGCGCGGCACCGGCGGACAGAACAGCGGCGCGCCTGCCGCACAGAACGGCAACCAGAACACACAACAGAAAGACGCGCAGAACACGGCGCGCAAGGCCGCCGGCACACCCCAGAACACGGCGCCGACCGTCGCCCAGGGCGGCAACCCGCCCGGCAACAACCGGCCGCCTTCGACACCGGCGCCGGTTGGCGGCCCGGCGCCGGCCCAGCCGGCAGCCCGGCCTGCCCAGGCCCAGCAGGCCAACGCCACCCGCAATCCCAAGGACCAGCGTCCACCCGAAGTGGCCCCGCTGTTCGAAGCGCCGGGCGTGCTGACCCCGCGCGGCAAGTACATCTTCGAGCCGGCGCTGCAGTTCGGCTACTCGTCCAGCAACCGCGTGGCCCTGGTCGGCTATACCGTGATCCCGGCGCTCCTGATCGGCCTGGTGGACGTGCGCGAGGTCAAGCGCAACACCTTCACCGGTTCGATCACCGGACGCACCGGCATCAACAACCGCATGGAAGTCGAGGTCAAGGTGCCGTATGTGTACCGCTCCGACGCCACCGTCAGCCGCGAGATCTTCACCGGTACCGCGGTCGAGCGCGTGTTCGAGACCAGCGGCAAGGCCCTGGGCGACGTCGAGGTCGGGGCCCGCTACCAGCTCAACAACGGCGGCCCCGACAAGGCCTACTATATCGGCGGCCTGCGCTACAAGTCCGCCACCGGCAAGGACCCGTTCGACGTCGTGACCGACTGCCAGACCCGCTGCATCGGCGAGAACGTCACGGGCACCGGCCTGCCGCTGACCCTGCCGACCGGCTCGGGCTTCCATTCGCTGCAGGGCAGCCTGACCTGGCTGTTCCCATCCGACCCGGCGGTCTTCTTCGGCAACGTCAGCTACCTGCACAATTTCAAGCGCAGCAACGTCAAGCGGCTGGTCCGCAACAACATCCGCGAGCCGTTGGGCGACCTGGAACCGGGTCCGATCATCGGATTCAACTTCGGCATGGGCCTTGCGCTGAACGAGAAAGCCTCGCTCAGCCTGGGCTACGACCACAGCACCGTGGGGAGGATGAAACAAAACGGCAAGAACGTGCCAGGTTCGGTGCGTACGCAGCTCGGCACTCTGCTGCTCGGCTATTCGTATCGGTACAACGAGAAGCGCTCGTTGTCGATCGCGGTCGGCGCCGGCGTGACCCGCGACACCCCGGACGTGTCACTGACGATCAGGATGCCATTCACGTTTTGATGGTCATGGTGGCCGTCGCCGGAGACCGGCGGCCACAATGTTAAAAAAGTGCGACGCACGATTGAATATCTTGCTTCCCTTTTAAAAAATTGTCTCTATAATCATTTTTGCAATGTTGAGCACGCCGCTGGTATCCACCTCCTGACGGCCGACAACGCGATAACTAGACAAACTTCACGAGGGAATTACCATGGCGACTGGCACTGTAAAGTGGTTTAACGATGCAAAAGGTTTCGGCTTCATCACCCCGGACAGCGGTGGCGAAGACGTCTTTGCACACTTCTCGGCCATCAATGCGCAAGGTTTCAAGTCGCTGCAGGAAAACCAGCGCGTGAGCTTCGAAATCACTGCCGGCCCAAAAGGCAAGCAGGCTTCGAACATCCAGGCGCAGGCGTAAGACGCCACTGACCTGACAAGGTACGCGCAGGGCACGTCGACGACGTGCCCTTTGTTTTTTCAGGCCCAGCCTTGCAGCACCGTCAGCAGCGCTGCGCCCAGCAGCACGGCCCCGACCGCGCGCGCTGCGGCCAGCCCGGCGCGCGGGTTCCCCGCCAGCCAGCGGTGCGCCCGCAGGGCGGCGAAAGCCACTGTTCCGTAGACTGCCGCCTGAGTGAAAGCCGTGATCAGGCCGAGCGCCGCGGCCTGGCTCCACAAGCCGCCCCGTTCCGGATGCAGGAACTGCGGAAAGATCGCCAGCATGAAGACATAGGCCTTGGGATTGAGCAGGCAGGTCAGCATTCCCTGCAGGAACACGGGACGCCCGTGCTGGATCGCGCCGGGCGCCGGCAAGGTGACCGCCTCCTGGGTGCGCAGCAGGCTCCAGCCGATCCAGCCGATGTAGAGGGCGCCCAGCAGCAGGACGGTGTTGAACAGCGGCGGCCACACGGCCAGGATGGCCGCCACCCCGAGCACGCCCAGCACCACGTGCGCTGCGCCACCGAGCATGATCCCGCCGACCGCCGCCAGCCCGGCGCCATGCCCGCCGCGCAGGGTGCTGGCCAAGACAAACGCCATGTCCAGCCCCGGCAGGGCGATCACCCCGAACACGACCACGAAGAACAGCCCCAGTTGTGCGTAGTCCGCCATTGTTTTTCTCCTCGATGCGATGACAAGCCATCACGGTAAGGCCGAATCAGGACATAATCTGTCCTAATAGAGGGGGAGACATGACGAAACCGGCGAGCCGCGTGCTGGCGGTGCTGGAACTGCTGCAGGCGCGCGGCCAGGTCAGCGGGACCGAGCTGGCCGCGCGGCTGGAGGTGGACGGCCGCACCGTGCGGCGCTACGTGGCGGCGCTGGAAGAGATAGGCATTCCGATCGTCGCCGAACGCGGACGGGCCGGCGGCTATGCGCTGGTGGCCGGCTTCAAGCTGCCGCCGATGATGTTCAGCGAAGACGAAGCGCTGGCCGTGTCGGTCGGCCTGCTGGCGGCGCGCAGCCTCGGGCTGGAGCGGGCGGCGCCGGCCATCGCGGACGCCCAGGCCAAGCTGGAGCGCACCATGCCGGCCGCCCTGCGCCAGCGCCTGCAGGCCATCGGCGAGACCGTGCAACTGGGATTGCGGCGACCGAACGCCGCGGCCGGACAGCAAGCGCTGGGGCAGCTGTCGCTGGCGGCGCGCGCCGGCCGCCGCGTGCGGGTGGACTACGTCGACGCGGCCGGCAAGGCTTCCACACGCGTGTTCGACACCTATGGCCTGGCCTTCCATGACGGCTGCTGGTATGCGGTGGGCTGGTGCCACCTGCGTGCGGACGTGCGTTCGTTCCGGCTCGACCGCATCCAGGCCATCGCGTCGCTGGAAGCGGGCTTCGAATGGCCGGCGGGATTCGACGCGCTGGCTTACCTGGTGCGCGCGGTGGCAACCCTGCCCCGGGCCTGGACGGTCGAGGTGCTGCTCAAGACCACGTTGGAGAAGGCGCAGGCGCAGTTCTTCGACACCATCGGGGTGTTTGAGCAGGTGGAAGATGGGGTGATGATGCACAACCAATCGGACGATATCGACTGGTTTGCGCGGCAGCTGGCGAGTTTGCCGTTTGGGTTTGAGATCAGGCAGCCGCCGGAATTGCGTGAAGCAGTCCGAGAGTGCGCGGAGAGGCTTTTAAGGCAGTTGTAGGGTATGCGGCTGCGCCGCACACGCGTTCGGCCACAATATGAATTGCCGCGCAGGCAGAATCAACGTGATTTGAACGCGTGTGCGGGAGACCCGCACACGCTACGCATTCCAGTCGCGGGGTCGATCAGTGGTGGTGGCCGCAGCCCGACTTCGGCGCCGCGCCCGGCAACTCCATGCCCGGCTCGCGCCCGCTGTCGCCTTCGAGCCCCGCCGCATGCAGCCGGTCGAGATACTGGCGCCACAGCGACTCCTGCTCGCGTCCCAGCTTGTACAGGTAATCCCAGGTGAAGATCCCGCTGCCGTGCCCGTCGTCGAACAGCGGCTTGATGGCATAGTTCCCGACCGGCTCCACACCCGTGATGCCGACCTCGCGCTTGCCCACCTGGAGCACTTCCTGGCCCGGGCCGTGGCCCTTGACCTCGGCCGAGGGCGAATACACGCGCATCAGCTCGAACGGGATCGAGAAGGCGCTGCCGTCGTCGAAAGCGATTTCCAGCACGCGCGACTTCTGGCGCACGGCAATGTCGGTTGGGTTGGGCATGGGAGCTCCTCTTATTCGTTGAAACGTTTTGCGATGGCGGCGGCCAGGTCTGCCAGCTGCGCGCGGCGCGCGGCGAGCGTGGCCTCATTCGTCTGGCGCGCAGCCTTGGCCCACACCGGCGCCGGGAAATGGGCATCGTCCGCATAGCGCGGAATGATGTGCCAGTGCAGGTGCGGCACCACGTTGCCGAGGCTGGCCACATTGACCTTCAGCGGCTGCATGGTCTCGCGCACCGCTTCCTCGACCAGGTACACGGCTTCGTTGAGCAGCAGGCGGTCGTCCTGATCCAGGTCGCTCATCTCACGCACGTGCTCGCGCCAGATCACGCGGCAAAAGCCGGGATAGGCCGCATCGTCGACCAGGATGACCGACAACTTCTCGTCCTGCCACACGGCGGGCGCCGTGAGGTCGCACAGTTCGCAGCCAGGCTCGCGTCGGACTTCTCTCATACCAGCACCCTTTCGATACCGCCGTTGTTGGCGCGCGCGACGTAGTCGGGCATCCAGTTCTCGCCCAGCAGGTGGCGCGCCATCTCGACCACGATGTAGTCGGCGGTGGTGCCGGAATCATGGTTGTAGCGCGACAGGCCCTGCAGGCAAGACGGGCAGCTGGTGAGCACCTTGACCTGGCCGTCGAAGCCGTCCTCGCGCAGCTTGTCCGCGCCCTTCTCCATCTCGCCCTGCTTGCGCGAGCGGACCTGGGTCGCGATGTCCGGGCGGCTGATGGCAAAGGTGCCGGATTCGCCGCAGCAGCGCTCGTTCTTCTCGATCTTCACGTTATCGAAGGTGGAGACCAGCGCGTTCACGGTCTTGAGCGAATCCTGCATCTTCATCGGCGTGTGGCAGGGGTCGTGGTACATGTAGCGGGTGCCGGAAACGCCTTCCAGCTTCACGCCCTTCTCCATCAGGTATTCGTGGATGTCGATGAGGCGGCAGCCGGGGAAGATCTTCTCGAACTCGTAGTTCGCCAGCGAGTCGTAGCAGGTGCCGCACGACACCACGACCGTCTTGATGTCGAGGTAGTTCAGCGTATTGGCCATGCGGTGGAACAGCACGCGGTTGTCCGTCACCATCTTGTCGGCCTTGTCGTACTGGCCGGCGCCGCGCTGGGGATAGCCGCAACACAGGTAGCCCGGAGGCAGCACGGTCTGCACGCCGACTTCCCACAGCATCGCCTGGGTCGCCAGGCCCACCTGCGAGAACAGGCGCTCGGAGCCGCAGCCGGGGAAGTAGAACACGGCCTCGGTGTCGGCGTTGGTCGCCTTCGGGTTGCGGATGATCGGGATGACCTTGTCGTCCTCGATGTCGAGCAGCGCGCGCGCCGTCTTCTTCGGCAGGTTGCCCGGCATTTTCTTGTTGATGAAGTGGATCACCTGCTCGCGCACCGGCGCCTTGCCGGTGGTCGGGGGCGGCGCTTCCACCTGCGGCTTGGCGAAACCGCGCAGCAGCTGGTTGCCCATGCGCTGGGCCTTGTAGCCGAGGTCCACCATCGCCTTGCGGGTCAGGTTGATGGTGGTCGGATCGGTCGCGTTCAGGAAGAACATGGCGGCGCGGTTGGCCGGCTTGAAGCTGCGCTTGTCCATCTTGCGCAGCAGGTTACGCATGTTCATCGAGACGTCGCCGAAGTCGATGTTGACCGGGCACGGCGTCACGCACTTGTGGCACACGGTGCAGTGGTCGGACACGTCCTCGAACTCTTCCCAGTGGCGGATCGAGACGCCGCGGCGGGTCTGCTCTTCGTAGAGGAAGGCTTCGATCAGGGCCGAGGTGGCCAGAATCTTGTCGCGCGGCGAGTACAGCAGGTTCGACTGCGGCACGTGGGTGGTGCAGACCGGCTTGCACTTCCCGCAGCGCAGGCAGTCCTTGATGCTGTTCGCGATCTCGCCGATGTCGCTCTGCTGCATGATCAGCGACTCGTGCCCCATCAGGCCGAAGGAGGGCGTGTAGGCGTTGGTGAGGTCGGCCGACACCGCCGTCGTGTTCAGCAGCTTGCCCTTGTTGAAGCGGCCTTCCGGATCGACACGGGTTTTATAGTCGCGGAATTCGCGGATCTCTTCGTCGGTGAGGAACTCGAGCTTGGTGATGCCGATGCCGTGTTCGCCCGAGATCACGCCGTCCAGCGAGCGCGCGAGTTTCATGATGCGCTCGACGGCCTGGTGGGCGTCCTGGAGCATCGCGTAATCGTCCGAGTTCACCGGCAGGTTGGTGTGCACGTTGCCGTCGCCCGCGTGCATGTGCAGGGCCACGAACACGCGCGAGCGCAGCACGCGCTTGTGGATCGCGGTGCACTCGTCCAGGATGCATTTGTAGGCCGCGCCGTTGAAGATCTGGCGCAGCGGCGCGCGCAGTTCCCCCTTCCACGAGATGCGGATGGTGTGGTCCTGCACCACGTCGAACAGCAGCGCGTCCGGTTGCGCACCGATGCGCAGGTCCAGCATCGAGGACAGCCCGTCCAGGCCCAGTTCGTCGAGCTCGCCGCGCACGTCGGCCAGCTTCTGGTCGAGATTGGCCAGGATGAAGTTCCAGCGCGCGGCGACCCGTTCCACCAGCGCCACCGCCCCCTGCGGGCGGTCGCCCAGGATCTCGTTGCGGTCGATGGTGTCGCCGGTGGCGTCGTCGCTCTTCTCGATCGGCAGGTGCTCGTTCGACAGGTACTGGTGCAGTTCGCCGGCGAGCTGCAGCTTGTTCTTGATCGACAGCTCGACGTTGATGCGCTCGATGCCGTCGGTGTACTCGCCCATGCGGTTCAGTGGAATGACGACGTCTTCGTTGATCTTGAAGGCGTTGGTATGGCGCGCGATGGCCGCGGTACGGGCGCGGTCGAGCCAGAATTTCTTGCGTGCTTCCGGGCTCACAGCCACGAAACCCTCGCCGACGCGCGTGTTCGCCAGCCGCACCACTTCCGAGGCGGCGATCGCCACCGCGTTCTCGTCGTCGCCGACGATATCGCCGAACAGCGCCATCTTGGGCAGCACGCCGCGCTTGGACTTGGTCGCATAGCCGACCGCGCGCAGGTAGCGCTCGTCCAGGTGTTCCAGACCGGCCAGGCGCAGGGTGGCGAAGGCCGGGTCGCCGTTCTTCGGCAGGCTGTCCAGGTAATCCTTGATCTCGACGATCGATGGGATCGCATCGCGCGCCTGGCCGAAGAATTCCAGCGCCACGGTGCGGGTGAACTTCGGCATCTTGTGCAGGATCCAGCGCGCCGAGGTGATCAGGCCGTCGGTGCCCTCTTTCTGGATGCCCGGCAGGCCGGCCAGGAATTTATCGGTGACGTCCTTGCCCAGGCCTTCCTTGCGGAAGCGCCGGCCTTCGATCGACAGCGTCTCGACGCGGAACGGTTCGTTCCTGGCCGCGCCGCGCGGGGACGGATGGGTCCATTCCAGCTTGAAGGTCGCGACCGGGGCGTCGTGGATCTTCGACAGGTTGTGGTCCATGCGCGTGACTTCCAGCCAGTCGCCGTTCGGGTCGACCATGCGCCAGGAGGCCAGGTTGTCGAGCGCGGTGCCCCACAGGACGGCCTTCTTGCCGCCCGCGTTCATGGCGATATTCCCGCCGATGCAGGACGCGTGCGCCGAGGTCGGATCGACCGCGAACACGAAGCCGGCTTTCTCCGCGGCCTGCGAGACGCGCTGGGTAACCACGCCGGCGCCGGTAGCGATGGTGGCGTAGTCACGGTCCAGGCCAGGCAGGCGCTGCATCTCGACTTCGCCCAATCCGATGAGCTTTTCGGTATTGATCACGGCCGACATCGGCGTCAGCGGAATCGCGCCGCCGGTGTAGCCGGTGCCGCCGCCGCGCGGGATGATGGTCAGGCCGAGCTCGATGCAGCCCTTGACCAGGCCGGCCATTTCTTCCTCGCTGTCGGGCAGCAGGACCAGGAAGGGATATTCGACGCGCCAGTCGGTGGCGTCGGTGACGTGCGAGACGCGGTGCATGCCGTCGAAGCGGATGTTGCGCTTGTCGGTGTAGGCGCCGAGCACCTGCCTGGCGCGCTTGCGCAGGTCGTAGGTCTCGCGGAACTCGCGCGCGAAATCGTCGACCGCCTTGCGCGCGCTTTGCAGCAGCTGTTCGACCGCGGCGCTGCGCGTGGCGGAGACCTCGGCATCGCCCTCGCCCGCATCGACCGACAGGCGGCGCTTGTCGACTTCGGCCAGGCGGTGGTGCAGCGCGTCGATCAGCTTCTGGCGGCGCTTGGGATTGTCCAGCAGGTCGTCCTGCAGATAGGGATTGCGGCGCACCACCCAGATGTCGCCCAGCACCTCGTACAGCATGCGCGCCGAACGTCCGGTCTGGCGTGCGCCGCGCAGCTCGTCCAGCAGCTGCCATGACGACTCACCCAGCAGCCGGATCACGATTTCGCGATCGGAGAACGAGGTGTAGTTGTACGGGATCTCGCGCAGGCGCGCGGGGGCGTTGTCGGCAAGCAGGGTATGGATGTGTGCGGGCGCGTTCATGGGATGGCGTCGATGCAGGGCGTCGGTCGGACGAGTCCGAAGGACGTTCATTCTAGCTTATTGCGGTGCACCACGCTGGACGCCTCAGGAAATGCGCCGCACTCCGGCGCAATAAAATGCCAATCTCCGGCCCAAGAGGCAAATTTCCTCTGCACTACAAGGCCCTGCCGCATCATTCATTTGCAACCCGGCAAAGAATGGCATATTGCGTAAGGCGGTCTGTCTATTGTGCCGTCAGCCTGACCACGGTCGCCAGCACATCCTCGAAGGCGGCGGGCTTGAGCAGGTGCGCGTCGAAGCCGGCCGCCTGCGCCAGCGCCACGTCGGACGGCTGGCCGTAGCCCGTCAAGGCCACCAGCCTCGGGGCCGGCGACAGATCGAGTGCGCGGATGCGCCGCGCCGCCTCGTAGCCGTCCATGTCAGGCAAGCCGATATCCAGGATCACCAGGTCGGGCGCCAGGGAACGCACCAGTTCGACGGCCGTTGCGCCGTCTTCCGCGGTCGATACCTCGTGCCCGTGCAGCGCGATCAGGCTGGCCAGGACCTCGCGCGCATCGCCGTTGTCGTCCACGATCAGGATCCGGCTGCCGGGCAGGCCGGCATGAAGCGGCGCCGGCGCCGTGTCGTTCTGCGCCTGCGCCGGCGCTTCGCACACCGGGATGCACACGGTGAAAGTGCTGCCCAGGTCGGGGCCTGCGCTCTCGGCGCGGATGGTCCCGCCATGCATTTCGACGATGCGGCGCGCCAAGGTCAGGCCGACGCCGAGGCCGCCGTCCGAGCGCGCCAGCGAGCGTGGCAGCTGCGTGAACAGGTCGAAGACCGAATCGAGCATCGGCGCCGGGATACCGGTGCCGTTGTCCTTCACCCGGATGGTCGCCATGCCGTCGCGGACCTGGGCGCTGATCGAGACCTCGCCGCCGTCCGGCGTGTACTTGGCCGCGTTATTGAGCAAGTTGCCGAACACCTGCGCCAGCCGGGTGGCGTCGGCATCCACGTGGACCGCGCGGCCAGGCACCGCGACCGAGAGCGAATGCCCGCGCTGGTCGATCAGTGCGCGCGACTGCTCCACCGCGGTGTCGACGATGTCGGCAAGCGACACCGGCGCCCGGTCGATCTGGATCTGCCCCTGCGTGAAGCGGGCGGCGTCGAGCAGGTCGTTCACCAGGCGTGTGAGGTGGCTGGCCTGGCGCGTCAGGACCGCCGCGCTGTCGGCGATGGCCGAGCCGGCTGGGGCGCAATTGCGGATCAGTTCGGCAGCAGTGCGGATTGGCGCCAGTGGATTGCGCAGTTCGTGTCCGAGCATGGCCAGGAATTCGTCGCGCGCGTGCAGGGCCCGGTTCAGGGCCGCGGTACGGGCGGCAACCCGCTCTTCCAGTTCGCTGTTCAAGCGCAGCAGGCGGTCCTTGGCGACTTTCAGCGAGGAGCTCTCGAGCAGGTCCCACTGGCCGTCGCGGCGCGCCAGCGCGAACTGGTGGTGGCGGCAGACGTCGAGCACATCGGTCGGATTGCAGTTATCCAGGCAATAGGTGCACAGCGCGACCAGCTTGCGCCGGTTGAAGGCGCCGTTGACCCGGCTTTCATAGGCCATGAATTCGTCCCAGCCCGAGCGATCCACCCAGCTGGTGTCGCCCGTCAGGCGCAGGCCGGCGAAACCCTGTTCGCGCGCACGCGCTTCGCGCTCCAGCCAGCCGGCGAGCACGGCGTCGGGCTCGAATCCGTTGCCGGCCTGGTACCAGTCGGAAATCGACACGATCTGGAGTTGCCCGCTACGCAGGTACGTACCCAGGCGGGGGACGGTGCGCGCCAGCAGGGAAGCGGCCTTGTCCGCGTCGAGCACCTCCGACGTGACCCATAGGCAGGATTCATTGGCAGCAAGCCCGGCAGTAAAATAGGGCACCAGGGTGTCGACGAGATCCTGCTCGCCATTGTAGAACTGGCAGAAGTGCGATCCCCAGGGAATGTCGCCGACGGCATCGATGCCTGATGTGCGAATTGTGTCGTTCATCGATTTCCTCGTGCCGGACTGAAGTGTGAACGAATCATCATACACCGTTTTACAGTCGGTGATTTCGAAAGGAAGTGAATTGCCCACCCGCGAAGACGTCGTCCTGCTCGCGCAGTACAACGCGACCATGAACCGCCAGCTCTACGATGCGGCGGCGGCGCTGCCGCCAGGAGAAGTAAGCGCCGAACGGGGCGCCTTTTTCGGTTCGCTGCTCGGTACCATGAACCACCTGCTCGCCGGCGACACGATCTGGCTCACGCGCTTCGCGCTGCATCCGGCCGCATTTGCGGCGCTGGCGCCGCTGCGCGGCGTGCCGCCGCCAGGCAGCCTGACGCACTCCTTCGGCGACAGCCTGGCCGAACTGCGTGCGCACCGCCTGCGCCTGGACGGATTGATCACGGCGATGGCGGCGGAGATCACCGAGCCGGACCTGGAACGCACGCTCGTCTATTTCAACCTGCGCGGACAGGAATTCCAGCGCCGTTTCGGCGACCTGCTACTGCACTTCTTCAACCACCAGACCCATCACCGCGGCCAGGCCAGCACCCTGCTGTCGCAGGCCGGGGTCGACATTGGCGTCACCGACCTGTTCGTGCTGCTGCCGGACGCCGCCGCGCGCTAAAACCCTAGCGCGGCGCCTGCCTCAGCAGGCGATCCAGCCGCTCGGTCGCGGCGGCGTTCATCGGCACCGAGCGCAGGCAGTCGACGACTTCCGCGCGCACCGGCTCGCGCTCGGTGACCTGGCAGGTGTGCGCGAGTTCGACCAGGAAGGCGCGTTCGGGCTCGGGCATGGCCGCGAGCTTGGGCCAGACGAGGCCCAGTTGCTCCATGGTGGACTGCTTGTGCGCGTTCAGCATGAAACGGGCGCCCACGAAGCCGAACACGGCCAGCAGGACGAGGATGACGAAGAGCCAGAGCAGGCTGGGAGACTTGTTGTTCATGGGCGCCATGATACCGCGCCGGCTTCCTTCAGGCAGGGAGCGCGGTGTCGGGCAGCGCGGCCAGCACCTGCTCGTAGGTGGCGCAGCGCGCCAGCGCCTCGACCACGAGCGGCAGCGGTTCGGCGTGGATGCCCGGCAGGTCGCCCTCGCCCTCCCCCGTCGCGGCGAAGGCCAGCACTTCGCGCGGAGGGTCGAAGCTGGCGTCGATGCCGGGCTTGTTGCCGCGCGGGTCGAGCCGGTACCAGCCGTGGTTCGCCAGGTACACCGCGTTCAAGCCGTGCAGGCAGTAGGGTGCGGCAGCGCTACCTGTGGCCAGGCGCTGGTAGCACAGCCCCGCCGGGATGCCGTTGGCCCGCAGCAGGGCCGCCAGAAGGTGGCTCTTGGCATAGCAGAAGCCGGTCGCGTGGCGCAGCACGTCGGACGCGCGGATGGTGACCGGATTGCAGCGGAAGTCCGCGCTGTGCCTGACTTCGTCGCGCACGAAGGCGAAGCAGGCGCGCACGATTTCCTCTTCCGAGCGCGCACCCTGCGCCAGGCGGCGTGCGGTGGCCTGGACGGCGGGATCGCCGACATCGATATACGGGCTGGCGGTCAGATAGTCCTGCAGGCCTGCTTGCATGGTGCTCCTCAAATGCTGGACGTTCTAGCCGATCAGGCGCTCGAAGAACGCGCCCAGTGTCTTCCAGAACCCGTTCGGGATGTAGAGCAGGATCGCGGTCATGGTCACGTAGCGCGCGAACTTCCCGATCGCCATGTACATCACGCTCGGCCAGAACGGCAGATGCAGCCAGCCGGCCAGGGTGCACAGCGGGTCGCCCACGCCCGGCACCCAGGACAGCAGCATGGTCTTGGCGCCGTATTTTTTCAGCCAGCCGAACCAGCGGCTCTGGCGCTCCTTGGCGAAGGCGATCTTGGCGCGGTAGCCCAGAAAATAGTCGACCGCCCCACCCAGCGTGTTGCCCACGGTGCCCACCAGGATGGCCGGCCAGAACATGGCCGGATTGGCCTTGACCACCGCGAACACCGCCGGCTCCGAACCGAGCGGCAGCAGGGTCGCCGACACGAAGCTGATGATGAAAATGGAGGTCAGCCCGATGGTCGGCGCGGCGAGGACATTCAGTAGCCAGTTGACGGCGTTTTCGACCATGGGGAAATGAAGACCTTGAGCGGTTGCGATGGGTGTCCATTATAATGAGGATCACCTATCGTAACGACACGATACGCCGAGCCCGACACCCCGGGCCCGTATCGCCACTACGCGCGCCGGCCACCCTCCAGCGAATGAGTAGGCGTCGTCCGGACCGGCCCACCCCTGCCGGGTTTGCACCATCCCGATTGCCGACCATGACTACCGACTACCTCAAGAGAATCCTGACCGCCCGCGTCTATGACGTCGCCGAAGAAACCCCGCTCGACTACGCTCCCACGCTGTCGAACCGCCTGAACAACCGCATCTTCTTCAAGCGCGAAGACATGCAGAGCGTGTTCAGCTTCAAGCTGCGCGGCGCCTACAACAAGATGGCGAACCTAGCGCCGGAATCGCTGAAGCGCGGCGTGATCTGCGCCTCGGCCGGCAACCACGCCCAGGGCGTGGCCCTGTCCGCCGCGAAGCTCGGCTGCCGCGCCCTGATCGTGATGCCGACCACCACGCCGCAGGTCAAGATCGACGCCGTCAAGGCGCGCGGCGGCGCCGGCGTCGAGGTGGTGCTGCACGGCGACTCGTACACCGACGCCTACCACCACGCGCTGCTGCTCGAAAAGGAGCAGCGCCTGACCTTCGTGCACCCCTTCGACGACCCCGACGTGATCGCCGGCCAGGGCACCATCGGCATGGAGATCCTGCGCCAGCACTCCGGCCCGATCCACGCGATCTTCGTGGCCATCGGCGGCGGCGGCCTGGTCTCGGGCGTGGGCGCCTACGTCAAGGCGGTGCGCCCGGACATCAAGGTGATCGGGGTGCAGACCATCGATTCGGATGCGATGGCCCGGAGCCTGAAGGCGGGTCAGCGCGTCACGCTCACGGACGTCGGCCTGTTCTCGGACGGCACCGCGGTGCGCCTGGTGGGCGAGGAGACCTTCCGCGTGGCGCAGCAGGTGGTCGACGAGATCATCATCGTCGACACCGACGCGATCTGCGCCGCGATCCAGGACGTGTTCCAGGACACCCGCAGCATCCTCGAGCCGGCCGGCGCACTGGCAGTGGCCGGCGCCAAGGCCTATGTGGAACGCTCGCAGATGGCGAAGAATCCTGTCAAAGGCGAGACCCTGGTGGCGGTGGCCTGCGGCGCCAACATGAACTTCGACCGCCTGCGCTTCGTGGCCGAACGCGCGGAGCTGGGCGAATCGCGCGAGGCCGTGTTCGCGGTGACCATCCCCGAGCAGCGCGGCAGCTTCCGGCGCTTCTGCGAACTGGTCGGCCCGCGCAGCGTCACCGAGTTCAACTACCGCATCAGCGACGCGCGCCAGGCCCACATCTTCGTCGGCGTGCAGGTGGGCAGCCGCATTGAGTCCGACCTGCTGGCGCGCACCTTCGAGGAACACGACTTCCGCACCCTCGACCTGACCCACGACGAACTGGCCAAGCTGCACATCCGGCACCTGGTGGGCGGAAAAAGCACGCTGGCCGAGAACGAATTGCTGTATCGTTTCGAGTTTCCCGAACGGCCGGGCGCCCTGATGCGCTTTCTCGCCAGCATGGCGCCGAACTGGAACATCTCGCTGTTCCACTACCGCAACCAGGGCGGCGACGTCGGTCGCGCGCTGGTGGGGCTGCAGGTGCCGGCGGCGGAGATGGACGAGTTCAGGCAGTTCCTGGCGACGCTCGGGTACCGGCATTGGGATGAGAGTGCGAATCCGGTTTATAAGCTGTTCCTTGGTGCTTAGAATTCGCCAATTCAGATCCGCGCCCTAAAGACCGTCATTCCCGCGCAGGCGGGAATCCAATTCCGTACCGCAGTGTTACCGACGCCGCGAGTACGCAACCTTTCGTTGAACGCGTGTGCGGCAAAGCCGCACACCCTACGAACGTCAAAAGCGTTCAGTCCTTCTATGAATACTCCTGACCAATCCCCCCTCGGCAAATCCTCCGCCTACCAGTCCCAGTACGCCCCCGAGCTGCTGTTCCCCATCCCGCGCCTGCAAAAGCGCGAAGAGATCGGCCTCGGAGCAGGCTCGGGCACCCTGCCCTTCTTCGGCGTCGACATCTGGAACGCGTATGAGCTGTCCTGGCTGAACATGCGCGGCAAGCCGCAGGTCGCCATTGCCACCATCAGCGCCCCGGCCGATTCGCCCAACATCGTCGAGTCGAAGTCGTTCAAGCTCTACCTGAATTCCTTCAACCAGACCAAGCTGGCCGGCCTTGATGCGCTGGTCGAACTGCTGCGCCAGGACTTGTCGGCCGCCTTCGGCGCGCCGGTGCATGTGAGCATCACCACGCCGGACGCCTTCGGCAGCCTGAAGATGGGCGAACTCGAGGGCACCCTGCTCGACCGCCTCGACGTGGAGATCGACCAGTACGCCCCACTGCCGCAGCTGCTCACCGCCAACATGGATGAAGCGCCGGTCGAGGAAACCCTGGTGTCGCACCTGCTGAAGTCGAACTGCCTGGTTACCGGACAGCCGGACTGGGGCACGGTGCAGATCCGCTACGCCGGTCCGCAAATCGACCAGGAAGGCCTGCTGAAATACCTGATCGGCTTTCGCGAGCACAACGAATTCCACGAGCAATGTGTCGAGCGCATCTTCATGGACGTGCTGCGCCAGTGCAAGCCGAGCAAGCTCGCGGTCTACGCCCGTTACACCCGCCGTGGCGGCCTCGACATCAATCCCTGGCGCGCCAACTTCAGCACGGCCAAGCCGGGCAACCTGCGCACCGCGCGCCAATAACCGAAAACCGGGCACGGCCGCAAGCCGGCTGTGCGTTTTCAGCCACACCCGGCGGCATTGTTCGCTATCAAAATCGCAAGCAGCGGAGCTGCGCAAAATTTAGGCAGAATACGTCTAAAAGACGGTGTGGAAGGCTTGCTACGAAGGTTTGCTCCGCTTCCGATGTGATTTCGTTGAGGAAATTGCGTTTGATTGTAGAGGCGAATTCGTAACAAAACCATACGGTTTCGCCAGGCCGCCCCCATCTGTGCGACTGTATGCATGTACAGATGCGAAATCGAATGTCACTGCCCTGAAACAGGCCTATAATTCCGCCTCGCAAGCAGCTACCCTGTGCCACGCACACTAGTCATGACGAACCTTAGCAAAATCCTCTCGCTCGAAAACGTGCAGCTGGACCTGGAAGTCTCCAGCAAAAAACGCGCCTTCGAGCAGGCCGGCCTGATCTTCGAAAACAACTGCGGCATCGCCCGTTCCACCGTGTCGGACAACCTGTTCGCGCGCGAACGCCTGGGCTCCACGGGCCTGGGTCACGGCGTGGCCGTTCCGCACGGCCGGATCAAGGGCTCCAAGAGCCTGAAGTCGCCGCTGGCCGCCTTCGTGCGCCTGCGCGAGCCGATTCCGTTCGAATCGCCGGACGGCCAGCCGGTCAGCCTGCTGTTCTTCCTGCTGATCCCGGACCACGTCACCCAGCAGCACCTCGAGATCCTGTCGGAAATCGCCGAGCTGTTCTCGGACGAAGCCGTGCGCACCGCGCTGGCCACCGATCCGGACCCGAAGTCGGTCCACGAGCGCATCATCAACTGGCAACCCAGCCTGCAGGCTTTGGGCTAAACTGTCTACGCGGCAATTCGCCGCGTACCCCACGACATGCCCATGCTGCAAACCCCGCTGACCATCCAGCGCCTGTACGACGACAACCGCGACAGCCTCCAGCTGGGCTGGTTCGCGGGCTTTCCCGGCGGCGAGCGGCAGATCGCGGGCGACGCCGCTTCGGCCGCCGACCAGGTCGGCCACCTGAACCTGATCCACCCGGGCCGCATCCAGGTGTTCGGGCACCAGGAACTGAACTACTACCACCGCCTGAAATCCAGCTCGCGCACCCACGTCATCGGCGAGCTGATCGGCGGCGGCCCGCCGGCTCTGATCATCGCCCAGGGGCTGGAAACGCCGCCCGACATCCTCGCCATCTGCGACGAGCAGAACATTCCCCTGTTCTCGACCCCGCTGCCGGCGGCGCAGGTGATCGACTTCCTGCGCGTCTATCTCTCCAAGAAGCTGGCGCAGCGCGTCATCATGCACGGCGTGTTCATGGACGTGCTCGGCGTGGGCGTGCTGATCACGGGCGACTCGGGCCTGGGCAAGAGCGAGCTGGGCCTGGAACTGATCTCGCGCTCGCACGGCCTGGTGGCCGACGACGCGGTGGAGTTCTCGCGCATCGCGCCGAACATGATCGAGGGCCGCTGCCCGCCGCTGCTGCAGAACCTGCTGGAAGTGCGCGGCCTGGGCCTGCTGGACATCAAGGCCATCTTCGGCGAGACCGCGGTGCGCCGCAAGATGCGGCTGAAGCTGATCGTCCACCTGGTCAAGCGCGGCGCCCTCGACGAAGAGGTCGAGCGCCTGCCCTTCCACTTCCCGACCGAGGACGTACTGGGCCTGCCGATCCGCAAGGTCGTCATTCCCGTCGCGGCCGGCCGCAACATCGCGGTGCTGCTCGAGGCCGCCGTGCGCAACACCATCCTGCAGCTGCGCGGCATCGATACGCTGCAGGAATTCATGGAGCGGCAAAGGCAAGCCATGAGCGGCGACTAGCGGCGAACCATGCCCCATTTGGGGTATCATCGCCCCTATGCACATCGTCCTCATTACCGGTATTTCCGGCTCGGGCAAATCGGTTGCCCTCAATGTTCTGGAAGACGCGGGCTACTACTGCGTCGACAACCTGCCGCCGGCCCTGCTGCCGGCCCTGGTCTATGCGGTCAGCGAAAAAGGCACGGAAAAGATCGCCGTCGCGGTCGATGCGCGCAGTGCCGATTCGCTGGTGGAATTGCCTGTGAGCGTGCGCCACCTGAAAGAAGAAGGCCACAACGTCACGGTGATGTTCCTGACCTCGAGCACGCATTCGCTGGTGGCGCGCTTCTCGGAAACCCGTCGCAGCCACCCGCTGTCGCACGAGCTGCGCCCGGGCGAAAATCCCGCATCGCGCCGCACCCTGATCGAATGCATCGCCGAGGAACGCGAGCGCCTGTCGGCGATCGAGAACCTGGGCCACGTGATCGACACCTCGGAACTGTCGGCCAACAAGCTGCGCGCCTGGGTCAAGGAACTGGCCGACATCGAGCATGCGCGGCTGACCCTGTTCTTCGAATCCTTCGCCTTCAAGGTGGGCGTGCCGCTGGACGCCGACTTCGTGTTCGACGTGCGCGCCATCCCCAACCCGTACTACGACCTGGCGCTGCGCCCGCTGACCGGCCGCGACCAGCCGGTCATCGACTTCCTCGACGCCCAGCCGAGCGCGGCCGAGATGCTGGAGGATATCCGCGCGTTCGTCGCGAAGTGGCTGCCCTCGTTCAAGACGGACAACCGGTCATATCTCACGGTGGCGGTGGGGTGCACCGGCGGGCAGCACCGGTCGGTGTACATGGCGGAGCGGCTGGGAGCTTACTTTGGGCAGACCGAGCGCGTGATCGTGCGGCATCGGGAGCAGCCGAAGCACGCGACCCAGTAAACCGTAGGGTGGGCGGCAGAGCCGCCCACCCTACGAAAGATGCCGCAGCGGGTGTGCATAGTCAGGCCACACCGGCTCGAAGAACCGCGCCACCATCTCGGGCGTCACCTCGTCCAAGGTCGCCGGATTCCACTTCGGCTGATTATCCTTGTCGATCACCAGCGCCCGCACCCCTTCCAGCACTTCTCCATGCTCGAAATTGCGGCGCACCAGGTTGCGCTCCATGCGCAGGCAATCGGCCACGCCAAGTGCCGCGCCGCGCGCCAGCAGTTCGCGCGTCACGCACATCATCAGGGGCGAACGCTGGCGCATCGCCTTGAGCGCCTTTTGCGCAAACGGATTCTCGTCGCGCTCCAGCGACGCCATCACCGCGCCGACCGAAGCCGCGCCGAAGTGCGCGTCGATCACGCCGCGCTGGGCCTGCAGTTCGCTCGCTCCCACCTGCTCCGCGAAGGGCGCCGCGAAACCGCGGATCGCGGCCGGCAGTTCCGCGCCCGGCGTGGTCTCGATCAGGGCCTGCAGGCCGACCAGTTCGACGCTTGGGACGAACACGTCCGCCAGTCCCACGTAGAGCGCGTCGGCCGCGCCGATGGTCAGGCCCGTCAGCCCCAGGTACTGGCCCAGCTGGCCGGGCGCGTGCGACAGGAAGTGGCTGCCGCCCACGTCCGGGAACAGGCCGATGTTCACCTCGGGCATCGCCATCCTGGTGCGCTCGGTCACGATGCGCAGGCCGCAGTCGGGGCCGCCCTGGGCGATGCCCATGCCGCCGCCCATCACCACGCCGTCCATCAGCGCGATATACGGTTTCGGATAGAAGTGGATCAGGTGGTTCAGCGCGTATTCTTCGGTGAAGAAGTCTTCCAGCAGCGCGCTGCCGCCCGTCGGGGTGACGCGGCCCATCTCGTGGAAGAAGCGGATGTCGCCGCCGGCGCACAAGGCCTTCTCGCTGGTGCTCGTGATGACCACGGCGTCGATGGCCGCATTATCCTTCCACTGCAGCAGGATGGCGCTCAGGGCGCGCACCATGTCGAGCGACAGCGAGTTCAGGGCTTTCGGCCGGTCGAGCGTAACGACGCCGGTGCGGTTGGCGACACGGGTCAGGACGTGGTCGGTCATGATGATGTTCTGTGGTCGAAAAGACATGCATTCTACAGAACGACAGGGTAAAACCGGAAGCGGAAAAAGTAACAAGCGTGTTCGCAGCAAAACAGCTTCGACAAGCAAAAAGGGCGCCCCCTCAGACGCCCTTGCGATGGTTGCGGTCGCCCGTGCTTACGCGGCGGCGGCTTCTCCGTTGTCCGGAAGGCGCTTGTGCGCCACGTGGTTATGGTCTTGCAGCATGGATTTGTGTTTCAGAACCTGCCTGTCCAGCCTGTCCATCAGGGTGTCGATGGCTGCATAGAGATCCTGCGCAGCGCTGGCCACATGCAAAATCTTGCCCGATACCTGCAGGTTGATCTCGGCTTTTTGCCGTTTTTCTTTTTCGGTGAGGTTGTCGATCGCGAGGAACACGTGGGTGTCGATCACGTGGTCGAAATGGCGGGTGATGCGCTCGAGCTTATTCTGAACGTATTCACGGATGGCGGGGGTGACTTCGAGATGGTGGCCGCTGATTGTGAGGTTCATACACACTCCTTGGGAAGGTGCCCTGCCCGCCCCACAAGGTAGAAGTGGGCAGGTGCTTTACAGGGATTTGCGGAGGCTGACGGGCGGAATCTTGAGCGCTTCACGGTACTTGGCGACCGTCCTGCGGGCAATGACCATACCTTGTTCACCGAGCATCTCCGCGATCTTGCTGTCGGATAATGGGTTCCTAGGGTCTTCTGCTCCTGTCAATTGCGCGATGAGTGCGCGGATCGCCGTCGAGGAAGCCTCTCCCCCCGCTTCGGTGGCGACGTGGCTTCCGAAGAAGTACTTCAGCTCAAACATGCCGTGCGGGGTCAGCATGTATTTCTGAGTGGTTACACGCGAGATCGTGCTCTCGTGTAGGCCTAGTGTATCAGCTATCTCACGCAACACAAGGGGGCGCATGGCAACCGCGCCGTGGCTGAAAAAGTTGCGCTGGCGCTCGACAATGGCCTCGGCCACGCGCAGGATCGTGTCGAAGCGCTGGCGCATGTTCTTGATGAGCCACTTGGCTTCCTGCAGCTGCGCACCCATCTGGCTGTCGTTCTTGCCGCCCTTGAGCAGGTTGGCGTACAGCGTGTTCACGCGCAGCTTCGGCATCACGTCCGGGTTCAGCGAGACTGCCCAGCCGTTCTTGGCGCGGCGCACGATCACGTCCGGCACCACGTAGTCCGACACATTCGACGCGAAGGCCGCGCCGGGGTGCGGATTGCACTGGCGGATCACGGCCTGCACCTCGCGCAGGTCTTCGTCGTCGCAGTCGAGCGCTTTTTTCAGCTTGGTGTATTCGCGCTGCGCGAACCAGCTCAGGTAGCCCTCGACGATGGTCAGGGCCAGGCGCCGCGTCACCAGGGGCACGCCCGGCATGCGCCGGATCTGCAGCGCCAGGCATTCGGCCGCGCTGCGCGCGCCCACGCCGACCGGGTCGAGGCTCTGCACCAGCGCCAGGGCGCAGCGCAGCTCGTCCATTTCGATCTCGAGTTCGCTTGGCAAGCGCGCATGGATCTCGTCGAGCGGCTCTTCCAGGTAGCCGTTGTCGTCGAGCGCATCGATCACCAGTTCGCTGAGTGCCCGGTCGCGCGCGCTGCAGCCGGTCAGGCGGATCTGCTCGGCCAGGTGCTCGCGCAGGGTGATGCCGTCGGCTTCCAGCTGCGGGCGGCCGTCCTCGTCGTCGCCGCTGCGCGCGCCGCCGCCTTCACCGCCCCAGTCGCTGTCGCTGTCGGCCTCGCCGCGCTCGCCGTCGGCGCCGTCACCGAAACCCTCGCCTTCCGGTTTCGCGCCTTCAGCGGCTTCCTGCCCCGGGGCCGGGGCCTCGCCGTTCGCAGGTGCGTTATTAATGGCGCCGTCGGCCAGCAGCCGCACCGAGCGGTCGAGCGGATCGTCGAGCCGCTCCAGCAGCGGATTGTCGTGCAGGATCTGCTCGATCTCCTGGTGCAGTTCGAGCGTGGACAGCTGCAGCAGCCGGATCGACTGCTGCAGTTGCGGCGTGAGCGCCAGGTGCTGCGACGTGCGAAGCTGGAGACTCTGTTTCATCGTCACATTCTGAAGTGCTCGCCCAGGTAGACGCGGCGCACCGATTCGTCGGCGATGATGTCGTCGGGGCGGCCCGATGCCAGCACCGCCCCCTGGTTGATGATGTAGGCGCGGTCGCAGATGCCGAGGGTCTCGCGCACGTTGTGGTCGGTGATCAGGACGCCGATGTTGCGCTCTTTCAGGAAGCGCACGATGCGCTGGATCTCGATCACCGCGATCGGGTCGACGCCGGCGAAAGGCTCGTCCAGCAGCACGAAACGCGGATTGGTCGCCAAGGCGCGCGCGATCTCGACCCGGCGCCGTTCGCCGCCCGACAGCGACAGCGCCGGGTTCTCGCGCAGCTTTTCGATCTGCAGCTCGGCCAGCAGGGTGTCGAGGCGCTCGTTGATCTCGTTCTTCGACAGCGCCTTGCCACCCGCGTCGCGCTGCAGTTCGAGCACGGCGCGGATGTTCTCTTCCACCGTCAGCTTGCGGAACACCGAGGCTTCCTGCGGCAGGTAGGACAGGCCCAGCACCGCGCGCCGGTGGATCGGCAGGCTGGAGATGTCGGTGCCGTTGATGTCGATGGTGCCGGCATCCGAGGGCACCAGGCCGACGATCATGTAGAACGACGTGGTCTTGCCGGCGCCGTTGGGGCCGAGCAGGCCGACCACCTCGCCGCAGTCGACCTTCAGCGAGACGTCGCGCACCACCAGGCGCTTGCCGTAGCTCTTCTGCAGGCCCTTGACCACCAGGGTGCTGCAGCCTTCGCGCACCAGTGCCGGTGCCGGCGTGGTCGTTGCCGTCATTGCTTGGCGCCCTCGGTGGCGGCGGGCGTGGTGCGGCGCGGCGCGATGATCAGGGTGCCGCGTCCGCCGCCGACCTTGCTGGCGCCGCTGGCGTCGTTGTGCACCTCGGCGTATTCCTTGCGGTTGTCATAGGAGATGAAGGGTCCCTTGACCTCGTTGGTCATGCGCTTGTTCTCCAACTGGCGCACCTCGGCCCGCGAAAACAGCTTCACCAACTCGGCGCGCTCGTCGTACTCGATGCGCTCGGCCTGGCCCTCGACCCACAGGTCGGGACCGCCGTCGCGCTTCTGGCGGAAGGTGGCGACCTTGCCCGGCAACGAGGTAAGGGTCACGCTCAGGTAGCCTTCCGGCGTTTCCTTGACCAGCGCGCGGTCGGACTTCAGCACCAGGGTGCCGCGCGTGAGCACCACGTTGCCGGTCAGGATGCGGGTCTGGGTGATCTCGTCCACCTCGAGCGAGTCGAAGTCGATCACGGCCTGCTTCAGCGAATCGGCGCGCTCGGCCGAGGCGCCGAAGGCGGCCAGGGTGAGGCATGCGGCGGCGATGAGTTTTTTCATGTTGCTTGTCCTGGGTTGACGGCGCTGCCTTGGTTAGCGCGCACGTGGCGGATAAACGATCTGGCTACGGCTGGCCAGGCGCAGCTTCTGGGTTGCGTTGTTGGCGACCATGCCGGTGCCGCGCACGGTCGCGGCGCCCAGCTGCATCTCGATCGGCAGGTCCGTCTTGAGAATTTCTTCGTCCGGCAGTACGGTGAGGGCTTGGGTCCGTATCCGCAGCGCTTCGCTGGTGGGCGTGGCCGGCCGCTGGATGTCGACGTTGCCGAGCAGTTCGACGCGGTGCTCCTCGTGGTAGATCTGGGCGTTCTTGGCGACGATGGTCATGCGCGGCCGGCCGGGCGTCATGCCCTGCATGACCGGCGCCTCGACCTGGGACACGTCGCCCTGCGGCGTGTGCGCCAGGCGCTTGCCCGACACCACATAGTTCGGTTTTCCTTCCTTCGTCATGCGCACGAACGAAAAATTCTCGACGATGTAGTCCGGTTCGCTCGAGGGGCCGCCCAGGCGCGTATCGGCATCCTGGTTCTCCATCACCTGCAGCAGCCAGAAGCTGCCCACGGCGCAGAAGGTCGCGATCATCAGGATCGTCAGGAGCTTCCAGCGGTGGGCGGTACGCTTGTAGTTAACCATGCTGTGCCAATGTATCGCTCAGGCAAAGTACGGCGCCAGCGCCGCTTCATAGGTGCCCTGGGCGCGCATGACCAGGTCGCAGACCTCGCGCACGGCGCCGCGGCCGCCCGCGTTCTTCGTCACGTAGTGCGCGCGGTGCTGCACTTCCGGGTGGCCCGAGGGCACCGTGACGGCGAAGCCGACCCGGGTGAACAGCGGCAGGTCGATCACGTCGTCGCCGATGTAGCCGCATTCCTCGGGCGTGACGCCCGTTGCCTGCAGCAATTCGGCAAAGCCGACGCGCTTGTCGTGGATGCCCTGGTAGACGTGCGAGATGCCGAGATCCGACGCGCGCTTGACCACGATCGGCGAATTGCGCGCGCTGATGATCGCGGTCTTCACGCCGGTCTTGTTCAGCAGCTGGATGCCGAGGCCGTCGAGCACATTGAAGGTCTTGGTGACTTCGCCGTCCGGGCCATAGGTCAGGCTGCCGTCGGTGAGCACGCCGTCGACGTCGAAGATCATCACTTTTACGCGCGCCGCGCGCTGCAGGTAGTCTGCCGGCGTCATCAGATCACCTTGGCGCGGGTCAGGTCGTGGATGTGGAGCGCGCCGACCAGGCGCTCGTCGCCATCGACGACCAGCATCTGGTTGATGCGGAATTCCTCCATCACGGCGACGGCGTCGACCGCCAGCTGTTCCGGATGGACGCGGCGCGGGTTCGCGTGCATGACGTCGCGGATCGCGATGTTGGAGAAGTCGGTCACGCGCTCGATCAGGCGGCGCAGGTCGCCGTCGGTGAACACGCCGACCGGACGCCGTTCTTCGTCGACGATGGCGGTCATGCCCATGCCCTTCTGGCTGATTTCCAGCAGCGCGCGCGTGAGCGGCGTATCCGGCGAGACGGCGGGGATCGCGTCGCCGCTGCGCATCACGTCGCGCACGTGGGTCAGGAGGCGCCGGCCCAGCGCGCCGCCCGGATGCGACATCGCGAAGTCTTCCTCGCGGAAGCCTCTGGCGTCGAGCAGCGCGACGGCCAGGGCGTCGCCCATCGCCAGGGTGACGGTGGTGCTGGTGGTGGGCGCAAGGTTGAGCGTGCAGGCTTCCTTGGCCACCGAGATGTCGAGGTGGATCTCGGACAGCTTGGCCAGACGCGAATGCGGCTTGCCGGTCATCGAGATCACGGGCGTGCCCATGCGCTTGATGGACGGAAGGATTTCCAGCAATTCCGACGATTCGCCGGAATTCGAGATGGCGATGAAGACGTCGTGCGAGGTCACCATGCCGAGGTCGCCGTGGGCGGCTTCGCCCGGGTGCACGAACATGGCCGGGGTGCCGGTCGAGGCCAGGGTGGCAGCGATCTTGCGGCCGACGTGGCCGGACTTGCCCATCCCGGACACCACCACACGGCCGGTGCAGCCGTACAGCAGCTGGACGGCGCGCACGAAACTGTCGTCAATACCCAGCCTGGCATGCAGCGCTTGAATCGCGTCGGCTTCGATGGCCAGGGTCTCGCGGCCCAGCTCGAGCACGCGCCTGGCCTGGCCTTCGTCGAAACTTTTCAGCATTATTTTTTCATGGGTTACACTCATGTCGGCAGTATAAACGAATTGGGTAAGCAAAAAACTTGCCAGTCGTAACAAACTACGACAGCGAGCGCGACAAGCTGACATAACAACAACGAAAAAATACACTGGGGACAATGCATTCCGGACTCGAATTAACCCTGCTTCTGCTGGGCTGCGCCGTGCTGGGCGTGGTCGCTTTCCGGATGCTGCACCTGCCGCCGATGCTGGGCTATCTGGCCGTCGGCGTATTGATCGGCCCCCATGCGTTGTCACTGGCCGACGACAGTCCCGCCACCCATGCGCTTGCCGAATTCGGCGTGGTGTTCCTGATGTTTTCCATCGGACTCGAGTTCTCCCTGGCCCAGCTCAAGTCGATGCGGCGCATCGTGTTCGGACTCGGCCTGGCCCAGGTCGTCCTGACGATCGTGGCGGCGATGGCGTTCGGCCTGTTCATCTCCTGGTGGGCGCCGACCTTGCACGTGAGCTGGCAGGCCGCGTTCGCGCTGGGCGGCGCGCTGGCGATGTCGTCCACCGCGATCGTCGTCAAGATGCTGACCGAGCGCCTCGAGCTCGAGAGCGAGCACGGACGCCGCATCATCGGCATCCTGCTGTTCCAGGACCTGGCCGTGGTGCCGCTCCTGATCATGATTCCTTCGCTCGCGCGTCCGGCCGAAGAGCTGGCCATCACGCTCGGGTGGGCCGCGGTGAAGGCGGCCGCGGTGCTGGCCCTGCTGCTGTTCTTCGGCCAGAAGCTGATGCGCAACTGGTTCACCGTGGTCGCCAAGCGCCGCTCGCAGGAACTGTTCATGCTCAACCTGCTCCTGGTGACCCTGGGCCTGGCCTGGGTCACCGAGCAGGCCGGCCTGTCGCTGGCGCTGGGGGCCTTCGTTGCCGGCATGCTGATCTCCGAGACCCAGTACAAGCACCAGGTGGAAGAAGACATCAAGCCCTTCCGCGACGTGCTGCTCGGGCTGTTCTTCATCACGGTGGGCATGCTGCTCAACCTGCGCATGGTGATGGAACACTGGTGGCTCGTGCTGGCGCTGGTGATCTTCCCGGTGCTGCTCAAGTTCGCGATCATCGCGGCCCTGGCCAAGGCCTTCGGCTCTTCGGACGGGGTGGCGATGCGCACCGGCCTGGCGCTGGCGCAGGCGGGCGAATTCGGCTTCGTGCTGCTGAACCTGGCCATGGGCTCGAAGCTGATCGACCCTTTCCTGATCCAGCTGGTGCTGGCCTCGATGGTGCTGTCGATGCTGGTCGCGCCCTTCGTGATCGACAACATGGACCGGATCGTCATGAAGCTCGCGTCCAACGAATGGATGATGCAGTCGCTGCAGCTGACCCAGATCGCCAGCCGCACCATGAAGACCCAGAAGCACGTGATCGTCGCCGGCTTCGGGCGCAGCGGCCAGAGCCTGGCCACGCTTCTGTCCGAGGAAAAGCTGCCCTGGTACGCGCTCGACCTGGATCCGGAGCGGGTCCAGGAAGCCCAGGCGGCCGGCGCCAACGTGTCCTACGGCGACGCGGCGCGCCGCGAAAGCCTGATCGCGGCCGGCATCAACCGCGCCAGCGCGCTGGTGATCACTTTTGCCGACACCCGACTGGCGCTGAAGGTCCTGCACCTGGTGCACGAGCTGGCGCCGAACCTGGCCGTGATCGTGCGCAGCCACGACGACAGCGACCTCGATGTGCTGAAAAAGGCCGGGGCCACGGAGGTGGTGCCGGAAGCGCTGGAAAGCTCCCTGATGCTGGCCTCGCACGCGCTGGTGACGATGGGCGTGCCGCTGCGCCGCGTGGTGCACCGGGTGCAGGTGGCGCGCGACGAACGCTACGCCTCGCTGCGCGGCTACTTCCACGGCGCGAGCGACGTGTCGGACGACCTGGAGCACACCTACGTGCGGCTGCATTCGGTGACCCTGCACAGCGGGGCGGCGGCGATTGGGCGGCGCATCGCCGAGCTGGCGCTGGAGGAAGTCGGGGCCGAAGTGACCACGGTGCGGCGCAATGGGCAGAGCTTGAGCTTCGATCCGGAGACGACCCTGCTGGCGGGGGATGTGCTGGTGCTGCGGGGTGAAGGGGAAGCGGTCAGCCGGGCTGAAAGCCGTCTACTTTGATCTGCCGGTAAACCGTAGGGTGGGCGGGTCTCCCGCCCACGCGGTGATCGCTACATGATGATATGTCGCGACTGCGCCGGCGGATGTTGGACGCGTGGGCGGACAAGCCGCCCACCCTACGCTAAGGACACGACGCGATTGCGCCCGTTCGCCTTGGCCTGATACAGCGCCGTATCCGCCTGCGCCACCAGATCCTGCGCCACCCCTTCGATCGCATGGTCGCGCTCGAAATCGTCCAGCGTCGCCACCCCGATCGACACCGTCACCGGTACCTGCTCGCCGCTGCTCAGGTCAACCGGATTCAAGGCCACGCTGGCGCGGATGCGCTGGGCCACCATGCTGGCGGCCTCCAGGTCGGCATCGATCAGCAGCACCACGAATTCCTCGCCGCCGAAGCGCGCCAGCGCGTCCGAGATGCGCAGCTCCGCCTTGATGCGCTGGGCCACCTCGCGCAGTACGTCGTCGCCGCCGGCGTGGCCGACGGTGTCGTTGACCTGCTTGAAGTGGTCGATGTCGATGTACATGCACGAGATGCGGTAGCCCTGGCGGCGCGCCCGCGCGATCTCTTCCACCAGGCGGCGGTCGATGTAACGGCGGTTGTAGACGCCGGTGAGCGAATCGGTCAGCCCGATGAACTTCAGCATTTCGTTGCTGATGACGTTCTCGAGGCAGATCGCGACGATCGACCCCATGTGCTCGATGAAGTCGGTGCCGAGGGCCGGGGTGAAGCGGTTCGGGTCCGAGCTGCCCAGGTTCAGGCTACCGATCAGGCGGGTGTTGCGCAGCAGCGGCACCAGGGCCACGCTTTGCAGGCCCTTGGGCGGATCGGGGAACATGGCGCCGTGGCGCGACGGTGCGTAAGGCCCCAGCACCGGATGCGGAAGGCGCCCCGGCGCCGTCTTGAACCCGAGCTCCTCGGCCTGCTCGCAGAACAGCAGGTTGGGCAGCCCCTCGTAGTCGACGCCCAGCTTGTGCATGACGGTATAGATGTCGGCTTCCGGGTCCACCAGCGACAGGGTCACGGTGTCGAGCTCGGAGATGAGCGGCAGGGTGCCGAAGATGGTCGAGACCAGCTCCTGGAACGAGCTTGCGCCCACGATCTGCAGGTCGAAGGCCTGGTGGCGGGTCATGATCGAGTGGTTGCGCTCGGCTTGCTCGAGCAGATACGCCATGCGGGAACGCAGGGTTTCGTTCTCCAGCATCAGTTCTCGCGTCAGCGCATCCGGCTCGTGCATTGAAAATTCCTTTCAGCAATAGGCGTAACATTACGCCATCTTTCTTGCCTTGCAAACGAAAAATCACCCGAGAAGGGCGATTTCGCGACACTGCAACATATGCATACAACATGCCGCCTCCGGGCCTCCGGTCAACGGCCCCCTCAAAATGCGATGGCGACCTCGAGCAACTGGCCGACCCGCAGACGCCCGCCCGCCCCTGTCGTGACGATGCAGTTCATGCCCATGCAGACCGCCCCTTCCATGCGCGGATTGGCGCGGTAGGTCTGCAGGATGTCGAGCGGATCGGGGCCGGGAATGCCGGTGGCCTGATCGATCGCCGGGATCGGGCAGCGTGCGCAGGGTTTGACGGGGCGCAGCGCCAGGCCGTCGCCGCTGAGCGATGCGACATAGTCTTCCTCGAACGCTTCCAGGCCATCGACCACCAGGTTCGGCCGGAAGCGGTTCATCGGCAGCGGCGTACGGCCGGCGGCGTGCAGCCTGGCGTTCAGGTCGTCGAGCGAGGCCTGGCCGATCAGGAGGACCGGGTAGCCGTCGGCGAAGCGGGTTTCGGCGGGCGCGCCGCCAGTCCACTTGATGCTGGTGGGACGGCGTACGTCCGGGCGGAAGCGCACCAGGCGGCAGGCCCCTTGGATCGCATCGGCGAACCAGGATGCGACGGCGTCGCCGCAGTCGGCGGCTTGCACGACGTGGTCCCAGATCTGCACGGTCATGCCGGGCGCGGCGGCATCGTGCGCGAGCGGCAGGCGCAATGGCGGCATGCCGGGGGCGCTCACCTCGACGGCGTCGCCGTCGATGCGCGGGGTGATGAGGGCCATGCGCGGATATTCGCGCTGGGTCAGGAACTGGCCGTCGCGCGTGACCAGCATCCATTCGCGGTCGTGCACGCCCTGGGCGGTAAGACCGGACATGCCGAACTCCGCCTCCGGCACGGCGATGCCGGCGCAGGACTTGATCGGATAGATGTGGAGTTCGGTAACGGTTGCCATGCTGTCAGACCTTGGAAACGAAGGCCGACAGTATGGCAGGGATTGCGCGCCTGCGCAGGGCCTTCAGCCGCCGGCGGCCTTGGCCTTCTCGAGGCGTTCGCGCTGCAACCTGGCCTCGAAATTGCGGCCGGCGTTCGCCGCCAGCTTGCTGCAGCCTTCCGGGTCGATGAAGGGGTTCACTTGCGCGGTCTTCCTGGCGGCCTTGTCGAAGGTATCGCTGAAGGACGGGTGGGCGGCGATCACGATGTCGCACTTCAGGTTGGCGACCTTGGCGATGGTCTTGCGGAAGCTCTCGGAACGGTCCGCGTAGCCGGGGCCGCCGGTGTAGTAAAAGCCGTCCGTGGACACCGCGGTCAGGCTGTCGGCGTAGACCATGTCCAGGCACTTGCCACCCTCGCAGGACTGCCAGCTCCAGGTGGTGCCCCCGGGCGTGTGGCCGGGCGTGTGGTGGACGGTGAAACGCAGCGGACCGACCAACAGGGTTTCGCCGTCCGCGACTTCCTTTACCCGCGCGACCTTCGGGATATGGAAGCTTTCTTTCGGATCGTACTGCGGGTCGTCCGTGCCGGGCGTGCCGTCGCGCAGCACCTGGGCGCCGTGCGGGCTGTGCGCGACCGTGGCGCCGCTCGCCTTCTGCAGCGCGGCGATGCCGCCGGCGTGGTCGAAGTGGGCGTGCGAGTTCAGGATCAGCTTCACGTCTTTCATCTTGAAGCCGAGGGACTCGATGTTCTTCCGGATCAGCGGGGCGGACTGGGGCAGCGCGCCATCCAGCAGGACGTGGCCTTGCGGGCCGGTGACCAGCACGGCGGACAGGCCGGCGGTGCCGACGTAGTACGCGTTGCCGTAGATGTTGAAGGGCTTGGCGGGCTGGTTCCACTCGTCGCAGAACGAGCACTGGATGGCGTCCTGGCTGAATGCAGGCTGGGCGATGGCCAGCGCCAGTGCGGCGCCCAGGGTGGTGAAGATGGTGTTCGGCACGTGGTCTCCGGTCTTGTTCGCATGGATTGCGGGTTGATGTCTGACGGAATCATACCGGCTCCGCTTCGTTCTTTCGACAAGTCCGGGTCGGCACCTGCAAGGTAGCGTGATAGTGGCATGGCGGTAGCACTGCGCGCCACGTCATGCTCCATCGCTACGGCGAGCAATGCATGCGGCTAAAAATAAAATTATTTACGTTATTAGTGACCCCATTATTACCAGATGAAGCGACTTTCCGCATATGCCGACATCAACAAGCTGAATTTGCGCAGGCCTATACTGGTTTTGACGAGACAGCCGCGCCGGGAACGGATATGCAATCCAAGGATAAGTCTGCCAGCGATGTGCATGCCTTATTGATGCATAGCGGCCTGCGGCCGACGTTCGCGCGAATCGCGATCATCGACACCTTACAGAAAGCGCCGGAAACCTGCATGACTGCAGATCACATCTGTCTGGAACTGAACCGTCGAAACCGCCCTATGCCCCTTTGCACCATTTCTCGATGCCTCAATCTAATGGAATGCAAGGGAATCGTCACACGCGTGTGGGATGTCACTCGGCAGGTTTCCAAAGCCAAGTATTTTCTGACGTCTCGACGTCATGCCGTCGGGCCATGCCGGTTTCATTGCCGTTGCTGCGGAAAGTCGGTCGAAGTCCACAACTCCACTCTGTTCAATGCCCTGCAAGAACAAACCCGCATGCTCGATTTCCTGCCGTTCGCACAGATATTGCGCGTCGATTCCCTGTGCGCGCAGTGCGCAGATTTTTCCGCGATGACAATCTGATTTCCTTCTCCCCCAGGTCAGCCCCATGGTGAATGTCGACAGAAATATCAACCAGCATAACGCGGGATGGTCGTTCGAGAATATCAGCGAGGATTTCGACGACCATATCCAGCGATCGATTCCGCTCTATAAACAGGGGCACGAGCTGGTCTGCCAATACAGCGATTTCTTCCTGAAACCCGACAGTGTCGTGTATGACATCGGCTGCTCCACCGGCGAGTTCCTGGCCAAGCTCGCCCGCCACCATCCGCACAAGACCGATCTGCGCTTGATCGGCATCGATACCGTCGAGGACATGATCGAGTACGCCAAAAAACTGTCCGCCGACGACCGGCGCATGTCCTTCGTCCTCGGCAACGCACTCGACATGGAATTCGAGCACTGCGACATGGTCGTCGCCAACTATACGATCCAGTTCCTCCCGCCGCGTGTGCGGCAAACGCTCATCGACACCCTCTACAAGGCGTTGAACTGGGGCGGTGCGTTTTTCATGTTTGAAAAAGTGCGCGCACCGGATAGCCGGTTCCAGGATTATGCCAGCCAGGTCTACGTCGAATTCAAGCTGAAAAACGGTTTCAGCGAAGCCGAGGTCATCAACAAGGCAAGGAGCATCAAGGGGGTCATGGAACCATTTTCAAGCCAAGGGAATACCGACATGCTGAGAAGGGCCGGGTTTCTGGATATCGTCACTGTGCAAAAATATGTTTGCTTCGAGGGTTTTTTGGCGATCAAGTAAACAAGAAAAGGCCAGCGAGGAAATAACATGACGGTGAACTTGGGGAATTTTTTCTTCCGTTATCGGAATACCATCGGCCCGGTGGTATTTCTGCTGGCGATCGCCGCGGGTACGCCGAGCTACCCACTCAATCGCCCCGACCTGAACCTGATTCTCGACGCGGTGGGTATTGTCGTCGCCTTGCTCGGGCAAATTCTCAGAATCCTTACGATCGGCTACGACTACATCGAGCGGGGCGGCCGGAATCGTCGCGTGTATGCCAGCAAACTGGTACAGGGCGGCGTCTTTGCTCACTGCCGAAATCCCCTCTACCTCGGCAATATCCTGCTGGCCCTCGGCATCGCGTTGGTGATCCATTCCCTCGTGTTCTATCTCACCGTGCTTCCCTTGGTGGCACTCGCCTATATCTCCATTGTCTCGTCCGAAGAACGTTTTCTGCGCGAGAAGTTCGGCGAAGAGTATGTTCAATACTGCAAGCGGGTCAATCGCTGGATTCCGCGCTGGAAGGGCTGGACGGCGTCGATCGCACACATGGCGTTCAACTGGCGCCGGGTGCTCGTCAAGGAATACAACACCCTCTTCGTCGCAGCGCTTGCCATGGTGGCCGTCAAGATCTGGTCGGACTACCAGGTGCAGGGCGCGGCCGCTTTACCGTCAAGAAGCGCGCTGTCGCTGGCATTTGCACTCTGGCTGAGTTTTTACATTATCGTACGTTCGCTGAAAAAATCGGGATGGATCCAGCCCGAGTAGGTCGCCATCGCCCGCGCAAAAAAATGGCCCCGCACCGGCGGGGCCATTCTGGTCAAGGCGGATCCTTGCGAATCAGACGTTGAACAGGAAGTTCAGCACGTCGCCATCCTTGACGATGTACTCCTTGCCTTCCGCGCGCATCTTGCCCGCTTCCTTGGCGCCCGCCTCACCCTTGTAGGTGATGTAGTCGTCGAAGGAGATGGTCTGGGCCCGGATGAAGCCGCGCTCGAAGTCGGTGTGGATCACGCCGGCCGCCTGCGGGGCGGTGGCGCCGATCGGCACGGTCCAGGCGCGCACTTCCTTCACGCCGGCGGTAAAATAGGTCTGCAGGCCCAGCAGCTTGAAGCCGGCGCGGATCAGGCGGTCCAGGCCCGGCTCGTCCATGCCCATATCAAGCAGGAAGTCCTTCTTGTCGGCGTCGTCCATCTCGGCGATTTCCGACTCGATGGCGGCGCAGATGGCGACGATCGGGGCGTTCTGCTCGTTGGCGAAGGCGGTCAGCTGGTCCAGCAGGGGGTTGTTGGTGAAACCGGTGTCCGACACGTTGGCCACGTACATGGCCGGTTTGGCGGTGATCAGGCTCAGCTGCTTGATCAGGGCCATTTGCTCGGCGTCCAGGCCCAGGGTGCGGACCGGCAGGCCTTCGTTCAGGTGCGGCAGGATCTTTTCCAGCAGCGCCACCAGCTTGGCGGCATCCTTGTCGCCCGAGCGCGCCTTCTTCTGCTCGCGGTGGATCGCCTTCTCGACGGTCGACAGGTCGGCCAGCGCCAGTTCGGTCTGGATCACGACGATGTCGTCCAGCGGGCTGACCTTGCCGGCGACGTGAATGACGTTGTCGTCTTCGAAGCAGCGCACCACGTTGACGATGGCGTCGGTCTCGCGGATGTGCGACAGAAACTGGTTACCCAGGCCCTCGCCTTTCGAGGCGCCCGCCACCAGGCCTGCAATGTCGACGAATTCCACGATGGCCTTGACGACGCGTTCCGGCTTGACGATCTCGGCCAGCTGATCGATGCGGGGATCCGGCACCTCGACCACGCCGACGTTCGGCTCGATGGTGCAGAACGGATAGTTCTCGGCCGGGATGCCGGCCTTGGTCAGGGCGTTGAACAGGGTGGACTTGCCGACGTTCGGCAGGCCGACGATGCCGCATTTGAGGCTCATGGGAACTCTTTCTCTCGATAGACGCGGAGCGGAAGGAAAAGCCCGGCTCCAAAACCCTACATTGTAACCGCGGACGCCCTGGGCTGCCGAAAAAAACGGCGCAACGCACACACGGCATTGCTGCACAATCGCCACGGACACTAGCGCGGACGCCGGAATGCCGTGTGCAAGTATTCGTTACTTTCTTGCCGGCATATCTTGCTAAGATCGCTCAACCACAGATTTTCTTCCTCAAGCATGCCCAGCAACGCATTCCAACAGAGCGGCGCGTCCATGGTGCCGCTTGTTCCACTCCAGCCATCCGACTTGGGCCTCCAGTCCCGTATGCGCCGCGGCGTGCCCCGGTTGTGCGAGGCGGTGTGTTCGTGACGCGCTGGCGCAAGGCAATCCTGCTGGCTTTGGCGCTGGTGCTGGCCTACCTGGCGCTGGCCGGCGCCTGGGCATGGGCGGTGTTCGATGAGATTCGGGCCGCCGCACCGGTCGCAGCTGGCGCGCCGCTGTCGGCCCGGCAGACCGCCATCCTGCTGCGCGTGGAAGACCCGACCTTCTTCGAGCATGCGGGCCTGAGCATCGCTCCAGGCCAGGGCGCGGCCACGATCTCGTCGGCGGTGGCGCGGGACCTGTTCCTGGGCGAAAGCCGGCCCGATGGTGCGAGCGGTGCGCTCCAGCGTTTTTATCGTGGCGTGTTCGACTGCTGCAAGCGTATCGACCTGGGGCGCGACGTCATGACCCTGGTACTGGACGCCAGGATGTCCAAGCGCGACCAGCTGGCGCGCTATGTCGCGACGGTATACATGGGCACCCAGGACGGCAGGCAGGTGCAGGGATTGGAACAGGCTGCCCGCAGCTACCTCGGCAAGCCGCTCGCGGCAACGACCGACGTAGAATTCGTCAGGCTGGTGGCGATGATCAAGGCCCCGAACCGGTATCACCCGGTGCGCGCCCCAAGTGCACTGGCACAACGCAGCGCTCGTATCGCGGCCTTGCTGGCCGGACGCTGCGCCCCGAGCGGCTGGTTCGATACCGAGTTCGAGGATTGCCCTCCCTGACAGGTGCTCAGATCGGGCGAATCAGCGACAGGTCCGGTTTCGCCACGAACTCCGCCAGCTCGTCGCGCAGGCGTTGCCCCTCCCCCATGGCGCGCTGCCAGTTGCGAATGCGCTCGTCATGATCGAGGCCATAGAATTTGAAATCGGCCCGGTCCGGCAGCTTGCGGCGCGGCAGGGTCCGCAGGAACTCATCCGACGGCGCCACGATCAGCACGTTGTCGAGCCAGGCGCGGTTGGCGCGCGCGGCGCGGCGCCAAGGGAAGCCCTTATCCAACCAGCCCGGCACGATGTGCTGGGTGAAGTGCGGGTACAGCACCAGGTCGCCCTTGGTCTCGTTCGCCGCCCGCGCGTACGGCAGCGCCAGGTGGTAGTCGATGATGCCGCCGTCCCAGTAGCTTCCCGGCGGCAGGTCGGCGATGCGCGTCACCGGCTTCATGATGAGCGGCAGCGTGCCCGAGGCCAAGAGGCCCGCCGCCAGGTTGTCGCGCGTGAGCGCGGAAAAATGCGTGGTGAACGCGTCGAAGCGCTCGCGCAGCCAGGGCGCCTTGGTGCGCGCATCGCCGATCACGACCCGGTCCATCATGCGTCCCAGCCAGGCGCGCGAGCAGGCGTTGTGCAGGGCCGCCGTCGCAAAGCCGCGCAGCTCGGCGCGCGGGTGCGCGGGCGAGGCCAGGCCTCCCTTGCCGCGCACCGTCAGCAGGTGCAGGCGATGCTGCGGGTGGCTGACGATGTCGTCCTCGTGGCCGCGCACGAATTCGCCCAGCAGCCCCTGCACCACCTTGTCGATCTCGTGCGGAGTCGGTTTCTTGCTGGTGTAGCGCTGGCCCGCGTACAGCTCGCCCAGGCGCGCGAAGGCTTTCACCGGGTCGCGCTGGCAGGCGGCGGCCATGCGCCAGGCGCCGATCGAGGAGCCGATCAGCATGCGCTCGCGTGGGGCGCCAGGGAGCCACTCGCCGAACATCCACCCGTCGAGCGCTTGGAAGATCAGTCCCTTGGGTCCGCCGGCCGCGGCGGGAATGATGGCGATGTCCTGCGCGCGCAGGCCTTGCGCGCCGATCTGGGCCAGGGCCAGCGGCCCGGCGTGGAATGTGAGTGCCTTCATGGGCCGGAATTATGGCAGGAAGAGCGCGCTTGCGCAGGCGCAAGGGAGGCGCGCAGGCGCTGCGTAACATGGGCCGGTCGCCCTCGCGGAGCCCGCCATGCTCGTTCGAATCGCCCTGTTCCTGATCCTTCTGCTCGGATGCGGGCGCTTGGCGGCCGGCGACAGCGGCGCTGGCGACGTGGTCGTGGTCGAGCGTCACCTGCAGCACTTCACGGTGGCCGAAGACGGTTCGTACACGGTCGAGGTCGAACTGATAAAGCGGCTCGCGACCAGCGCCGCCGTCGAGCGCCATGCCGAGCAGTTCATCGGCTACAACGGCTCACTCGACACCGTAGTTTCGGTCGAGGCCTGGACCTCCAAGCCCGACGGGAGACGCGTGCCGGTCGGCGCGCAGGGCATTCGCGACCAGCACGAAAGCGCCTCGCTTGAAGCGCCCATGTTCCGCGACACGCGCCTGAAAATCGTGATCTTCCCCGACGTGGCGCCGGGCGACACGCTCACCCTGCACTACACATTGCGGCGCCACACGCCCCTGTTCCCCGGCCAGTTCGAGGATTTCACGGTGGCCCGGTCGTGGCGCCAGAAGGATTTCCGCCTCATCTACGACTTGCCCGCCGCCATGACCCTGCAGGCCGATGCCCAGGGCTTCGTTGCGGTCGCAGGCGACAGCCCGCCCGGACGGCGGCGCTATACCTGGCGCTACGTCGATGGCAAGCACCCGCGCAGCGAACAAGGATCGGTGAGCTACCTCGACTACGGCCGGCGCCTGGCGGTGTCCACCTTTGCGGACTACGCGGCCTTCGCGCAAGCGTACCAGGCACGCGCCGCCGCGGCTGCGCAGCCGGACGCGGCCGTCGCACGGCTCGCCGCCGACATCACACGTGGGCTCGAGGACCCGCGCGCACGGGCGATCGCCCTGTCCGACTGGGTCCGGCGCAATATCCGCTATGTGGCGGTCTACCTCGGTCCCGGCGGCGTCGTGCCGCATCCGGCCGCGTCCGTGCTGGCGAACCGCTACGGCGACTGCAAGGACCACGCGGCGCTGCTGCAGGCCATGCTGGCCTCGGTGGGCATCGAGGCCGGCGCGGCGCTCGTCAATGGCGACGACGCCTACCGCTTGCCGGGCGTGCCGACCCTGGGCGTGCTGAACCACGTGATCGTCCACGTGCCGCAGTTGCAGCTTTTCCTCGACCCGACCGCCACCACGGTGGCCGGCGGCTATCTTCCCCCTGCCCTGCTCGGCAAGCCTGTGCTGCTGGCCGAAACGGGCGGGTTCGCGGTGACGCCCGCATTCCAGTCGGCGCGCAGCCGCACTTTCACGCGATTCGACATTGGGCGCGACGGCAGCAGCCGCTTCCAGGTGCGGCGCACCAGCAGCGGCGCCATCGCGGAGCCCGACCGCCAGGCCGTGCGCGCCACGCCGCAGGACCAGCGCGACAGTTTCGTACGGCGCATGCTGGCCGGGCTTGGCCAGAGCGGCGACGGCCTGTTCGAGCCGGGCGAGACCGAGGCGGCGCAGGTGAGTGCAGGTGCAAGCACGGACGGCGCCACCTCGCCACGCGACGATTACACGCTGGCCTTCTCAGGCGCGCTCGATGGTTTCGTGCGCCTGCCGGGGCCGGCTGCGCTGGCGACGACCTACAATTTCTGGGGTGGATTGGGGGATGCGGTGTTCGAGCTCGGACGCGAGCCGGAGCGGCAGCAGGACTTCGTCTGCCCATCCATCGATGCCGAAGACGAGTTGCACTACGGTCTGCCGCCCCGCACGCGGGTGCTGGCCTTGCCGAAGCCGCTGACGGTCGATGACGGCAGGTTTTACTACCGCTCGCAGTATGCGCGCCAGGGCAATGCGGTGGTGGTGAAGCGGCGCCTGCAGTTCCGGCACACGGCGGCGACCTGCACACCGGAGGATTACCGCCAGATGCGGCCGGCGCTCGAGCGCATGATGCGCGACCTGCGCGGGCAGCTGATCGTGCAGGGCCGCTAGCGCCGGGACAGCGTGCGGGATCTCAGGCCGAATGCAGCTGCATCATCGCCACGTCCATCTTGCCTTCGCAGCATAGCGGGATGATGCGCAGGGCCTTGTCGATCGACTCCTCGATCAGGGTCTGCTCTTCGCGGCGCGGGCGGTGCAGCACGAAGTCGGCCACGGCCTGCTGCAGGTTGAGGCTGCGCGGGTGGCCGATGCCGAGGCGCAGGCGCCAGTATTCCTGGGTACCCAGCGCGGACGTAATATCCTTTAGGCCGTTATGGCCGCCCGAGGAACCGCCCTTCTTCAGCTTGGCCACGCCTGGCAACATGTCGAGCTCGTCGTGCACGACCAGCACCTCGCTTGGCTCGATCTTGTAGAAGCGCGCCAGCGCGCCCACCGACTGGCCGGAGCGGTTCATGTAGGTCAGCGGTTCCAACAGCCAGACTTCGTTGCCGGCGATCCGGGTCTTCGCCACCATGGCATTGAAGCGCGACTCGCGCTGCAGGCGGCAGGCCGGCAGCGAATTGGCCAGGTTGTCGACCAGCCAGAAGCCGGCATTGTGGCGGGTTTGTTCGTACTCCGGGCCCGGGTTGCCGAGGCCGACGATCAGACGGATGGACATGCTTGGTCTACTTTGATTCTAGGAAATCAGGATTATCGCTGAAAAGCGCCGCGATCAGCCGTCCGGCCGCACCGGACGAGATGATCAGCCGAGGTCCGTAGGGTGGGCGACTCCACCCGCGCAGGTGACCAGCCGACACGTGAACGCCGCCCGCGCGTTCAACAAGCGAATGAACAGAGGCGCAGGCTGCAGCACCGCGGTTTGAACGCGCGGGCGGCGAATGCGCATGTGGCATTTCACCGCCCCAGGTAGAGCCGCCCACCCTACGAAAGCGCGGCATGGCCGATTGCCCGAAACAAAAAACCCGCCGGGCAAGCCACGGCGGGTTTCGTTTCCAGCGAGCCGCATGAAGCGGCCACGAGGAAGGACTTACTCAGCAGCTTCTGCAGCAGCAGCGCCGCGCGGGATCGAGGTGGTCACCAGGGTCAGGTTCTGGCCGTGGGTCAGCGCGGTCACGCCTTCCGGCAGGGTCAGGTCGTTCACGTGGATCGACTGGCCGGCTTCCAGCTTGCTCAGGTCGACTTCGATGAACTCCGGCAGTTTGCCCGGCAGGCAAGCCACTTCCAGTTCGTTGGCGACGTGCGAGATCACGGCGCCGCTCAGCTTCACGGCCGGCGAGATCTCGGCGTTGGTGAAGTGCAGGGTGACCTTGGTGTGGATCGGCTTCGATGCGTCGACGCGCTGGAAGTCAGCGTGCAGGACCAGTTGCTTGTATGCGTGCATCTGGAAGTCGCGCAGCAGGACTTGCTGGGTCTTGCCTTCGATTTCGAGGTCCAGGACCGAACCGTGGAAAGCTTCTTTCTTGAGCGCGTGGAACAGCGCGTTGCCATCCAGAGCGATCAGTTGCGGGGCGTCGGCGCCACCGTAGATGATGCCCGGGGTCTGGCCAGCGTTGCGCAGGCGGCGGCTCGCTCCGGTCCCCTGCTGAGTGCGGTTGAATGCGACTACTTTCATGTGAAACTCCAAAAATAAACGGGTCCGAATCCCGGAGCTGCGCTCCAGGCCGGTGACCCAGTGGTGACTCCCCCGCGACCAGGGGAGTCGTGAACAAGCGCCGTACTGCGCGCTCAAGAATGCAAGAATTCGGTTGTTCGAACGCTGTGTAGCGCTCAAAACTGCGAAACCCAAGATGTTACAACGGCGCGCCGGCCATGTCAGCCAGGCGCGCCGCGAAAAACGGTGCAGTGTTGCTTAGTCGACGAACAGCGACATCACCGAGTCGCCCTTCACGATTCGCTTGAAGGTCTCGGCCAGCAGCGGTGCGCAGGTCAGCTGGCGGATCTTGCTGCAGGCGGCGCCGGCCGGGCTCAGCGGGATGGTGTCGGTGACGACCAGTTCGTCGAGCGGCGAATTCTGGATGCGGTCGATGGCCGGACCCGACAGCACCGGGTGGGTGCAGTAGGCGATGACCTTTTTGGCGCCGCGCTCCTTGAGCACTTCGGCGGCCTTGCACAGGGTGCCGGCGGTGTCGACCATGTCGTCCATGATCACGCAGTTGCGGCCTTCGACCTCACCGATGATGTTCATGACTTCCGACACGTTCGCCTTCGGGCGGCGCTTGTCGATGATCGCCAGGTCGCAGCCGAGGCGCTTGGCCAGCGCACGGGCACGGACCACGCCGCCGACGTCCGGCGACACGACCAGCAGGTCGTCGTAGTTCTTGCGCTGCAGGTCGCCCAGCAGGAGCGGCGACGCGTAGATGTTGTCGACCGGGATGTCGAAGAAGCCCTGGATCTGGTCGGCGTGCAGGTCCATGATCAGGACGCGCTCGACGCCGGCTTCTTCCAGCATGTTGGCGACGACCTTGGCCGAGATCGCGACGCGCGCCGAACGCGGGCGGCGGTCCTGGCGGGCATAGCCGAAGTAGGGAATGGCGGCGGTGATGCGACCGGCCGAGGCGCGCTTGAGCGCGTCGACCATCAGCATCAGTTCCATCAGGTTGTCGTTGGTCGGTGCGCAGGTCGATTGCAGGACGAAGACGTCCTTGCCGCGCACGTTCTCGTTGATCTCGACCATGACTTCACCGTCCGAGAACTTCGAGACAACTGCTTTACCGAGTGGAATGCCGAGGTTCTTGGCGACCCCCTCTGCTAGTGCCGGATTGGCGTTGCCGGTAAAAACCATCAGGTTTTCGTAAGCCATGGAGGGAATCCCAAGAGAAAAACGTTGAATCTGGAAAAACAATCAGCCGGATGAACCGGCTGATTAGCTTGTGGATGCAGGCCGAACGCTGCACCGCTGTTTCTCCCGCTGGAGGAATACGCCTCGACAGCCGGGAAAACTTTGGCAGGGGAACAAGGATTCGAACCTTGGTATGCCGGAATCAAAATCCGGTGCCTTAACCAGCTTGGCGATTCCCCTACACGAACTGAACTGCTTGCCGTTACATTCTACGTATTTTAACGTCTAACGTCGCGACAGGCAAAATTTTATTCCATAACTGCTTGATTTTGCAAGAGCGATTTCATCGGGTGGCTCGCCAGCGAATGCGCTTTCCATGCTCTCCACTGCTTCGGCACCTGCGCCAAAACCTGGTCCGCATCACGCTCGCTGGAGAAGGCACAGAACACACATGCCCCCGAGCCAGTCATCCTGGCGTCGCCGTAGCCGCTCAACCATCTCACCGCCTCTGCTACCGGCGGGAACAGGCGTTCAGCCACGTCCTGCAAATCATTTCTCCCGAAGCCACTCTGCTTGCCTGAAACAGCGAGGTTGCTGGAAAAGTCCGCTATTGTAACGGGCTTTGTATTCCTCGTCAAATCCGGCGCCGAAAAGATTGCCGGGGTCGGCACCGCGACGCCCGGCTCGAGCACCACGTACCAGCAATCCGGGCCGGTGACTGCCTGCAGGACCTCCCCTACTCCCTCGGCAAACGCGGTCTCGCCGAACAGGAAGAACGGGATATCGGCGCCGAGCGGCAGCCCGAGGTCGATCAGTTCCTGCTGCGTCAAACCGGCCTGCCACAGGTGGTTGGCCGCCATCAGGGCAGTGGCGGCATCCGACGAGCCGCCGCCCAGGCCGCCGCCCATGGGCAGGATCTTTTCGACCCGCACGGCGATGCCCGGCGGCAGGCGCCCATGGCGGCGTGCGTACTCGGCCTGGAGCAGGCGCAGCGCGCGCACGATCAGGTCCTGCTCCTCGGGCACGCCCGGCACCTCGTTGATGCGCACGATGCGCTCGTCCGCGCACAGGTCGAAGTGCAGCCTGTCGGCGCGGTCGATGAGTTGAAACACGCTTTGCAGCAGGTGGTAGCCGTCGGCGCGGCGGCCGGTGACGTGCAGGAAGAGGTTGAGCTTGGCCGGGGCCGGGCAGTCGTGCAGCGAACGCATGAAACTTCAGCCCTGCGGATTGATGACGATCCGGATCGACAGGTCCTGGATGTCTCCCACCGCGGCCCGGGTGGCGTGCAGCACGCGCGGCACCGGTTGGGCGGCGTTCGGGTCCTGCCACTCGACGAAGCGCAGGCGCCAGCCGTCCTGGGTCGTGACCTCGTTACGCGCCGGGGAAGCGCTGAAACGCTGGCCCTGCGCATCCACCGCATAGCCCTGCAGCCAGTCGCGCAGGCCGGACACCGGCAGCGGCCAGCCCAGCGTGCGCTGGGTGAGCGTGTCGATGTTCGCTTCGCTCAAGGGTGTGCGGCCGCGCTGGGTCAGGGTCGCCGATTGCGGCGTCAGCTGGATGACCGCCTCCGTCTGGCCCAGTGGGTTCATCAGCGTGACCTCCACGCTGCCCGGACGCTGGGCCCAGTCGAAACTGCCGTTCAGGGATTCCGTCTTGCCGTCCTTCTGGTAATTCACCGACAGGCGGCCGGCCAGGTCGATGGTGTCGCGGTAGGCGCCCACGGTGGCGACGTTGCTGCTGGTGGTGGCGCAGCCGGCCAACGAGGCAAGGGTGACGGACAGGACGAGCAAGGACAGGCGGCGGGTAATCGTCATCGGCAAGAGGAATCGTGATGGAAGGTCGGCGGCCGCCACACCGGCGGCCGCCTTGAGACGTGGATTATTTCACAAGGTCTGGCGCAGGCGCGCGAGCGTGCTGCGCAGGGTGTCGTTCTGCGGGTCCTTGGCGCGCGCCTCGCGCCACAGTTCCTGGGCCGCGGCCTGCTGGCCCTTCTTGAACAGCACCTCGCCCAGGTGCACCGCGATCTCCGGATCGCGCCGCAGCGCATAGGCGCTGCGCAGGTGCTTCTCGGCCTCGTCCAGGTTGCCCAGGCGGTACTGGACCCAGCCCATGCTGTCCATGATGAAGGGGTCGCCCGGCGCCATCTCGAGCGCCTTGGCCACCAGCGCATGGGCTTCCTGCAGGCGCACGTTGCGCTCGGCCAGCGAGTAGCCGAGCGCGTTATAGGCGTGGTGGTTGTCAGGCGCCAGGATCATCACGTCGCGCAGCGCCTTTTCCATGATGTCGACGCGGCCGATCTTTTCGGCCAGCAGGGCAAAGTCGTACAGCAGGTCCGGGTTCTTCGGGAAGCGCTTGGCCGCCGCTTCCATCAGCGTATAGGCCTCCAGCACGCGGCCGGCGTCGCGCAGCAGCTGCGACTCGGCCACGGCCACCTGGGCCTGCTGGGCCGGTTCGCTCGGCTTCAGGCCGGCCAGCAGCTTGCGCCCGCCGGCCAGGTCGCCCTGGCGCGCCAGCAGCTGCGCGCGGCGCAGCTGGGCGGACAGCAGCAGCTGCGGCTCGGTGCCGGCGGGGATCTTCTCGAGCCAGGCCGTGGCCGCCGGATAGTCGCCGCGCTCTTCCGCGATCTGGGCCAGGATCAGGAGCGCCCGGCTCGGGTCGCGCTCGTCGTCCGGATTGCGCCCGAGGACGTCGACAAAACGGGTGAAATAGCCTTCCGCGGCCTGCACGTCGTTCATCTGGGTCGCCAACACGCCCAGCGCATACAGGTTGGCGGCATCGTCCGGACGGCCCTTGAGCAGGGCCTCGAACTGGGCGCGCGCCTGCGCGTACTGCTTCTGGTTGACCAGCACGCGGGCGTGGGCGGCGCGCACCTCGCGCGCGTCCGGATGGGTCTTGAGGAAGGCTTCCAGCATCGGCGCGACCTTGGCGTCGTCTTCCAGCACCTGCGCCATCATCAGCACCGCGATCTCGGAATCGGGCTTGGCCACGAGCGCCGCCTGGGCCGCGCGCTGGGCCGCCGCACGGTCGCCGCGGCCGAGCGCCGCCTGGGCGCGCACGATGTGGGCTTCGAAGGTGTTGTCGTAGGGGGCGATCACGCGCTCGAGCATGGCGGCCGCCGCTTCCTTGTCCTTGGCGCGCGAGAGCAGCTGCTGGATCTGGAACAGCAGCACGCCGCGCTTGTCCGGCGGAGCCTCGCGCAGGCGCTGCACGAACACCGGCTCGACCTCGGCGATGTTGTCCGAGGTGACCGCCATGCCCACGAAGTACTGGGTCGCTTCGTCCGACTGCGGGTCGAGCTCGCGCCACAGGCGCACGGCGGCCAGGGTGTCGTCGGCCTGGCGCGCGGCCACCGCCATTTCGGCCGCACGGCGCGCCAGGCGCGGGTCGCGCGTCTGCTGGGCCAGCGACAGCATGGTCAGATAAGGACCCTGCCAGTCGCCCTTGCGGAATGCAAACTCGGCCTTAAGTAACTGGTTCAGCATGCTGCTGGTCAGTTCGACCTTGGGCAGCCGCGCTTCCGCTTCGGCCTTGGCCTTGGCTTCTTCGTCTTCCTCGCTGGCGGCGGTTTCTTCCGCTTCCTGGCCCGCGTCCGCCGCCTTGCCGCCCTCGGCGGCGAGCAGCGGCGTGTCGGACGAAGCGGCGGCCGGCGCCCCCTGCCCGGCTTGCTGTACCGGCGCGACCGCGCACGCCGCCATGAGACTGGAGAGGGTTACAATGACGAAAGCGTTTTTCAAGGCAAATCCAGGTTCTGAGAGTTGTCACTGATTCTACGCTCAAGCATGCGCCCGCGTGCACTGCAGCGCGTTTTATCTGCCCGGCTTAATTGCTGTCTAAGACTTTACACCACGACTCCCCCATGCCTGAACTGCCAGAAGTAGAAGTCACCCGGCGCGGTGTCGCGCCCCATATCGAAGGCCGCGTCGTCGAGCAGGTGGTGGTCCGCCGCGAAGGCCTGCGCTGGCCCTTCCCGCCCGGCTTGTCCGAGCTGCTGGCCGGCCACCGCATCCTCGCGACCGGCCGCCGCGGCAAGTACCTCCTGATCGCATTCGAGCACGGGACCCTGATCGTCCACCTCGGCATGTCGGGTCACCTGCGGGTGCTGCCGCCGGGGATCGAACCGCGCAAGCACGACCACTTCGACCTGGTGGTCACAGGCCCGGAAGGCCGCCAGGTGCTGCGCCTGCACGACCCGCGCCGCTTCGGCGCCGTACTCTGGCACGGCAAGGACAAAGGCGAACTGGAACAGCACCTGCTGCTGCGCGGCCTCGGCGTGGAGCCGCTGGGCGAGGGCTTCTCGGGCGAACTGCTGTGGCGCGAGACGCGCAAGCGCAGCGCGCCGATCAAGCAGGTGCTGCTGGCGGGCGACATCGTGGTCGGGGTCGGCAACATCTACGCCTGCGAGAGCCTGTTCCGCGCCGGGATCAACCCCAAGACCCCGGCCGCGCGCATCAGCCGCGCCCGCTACGACCGGCTGGCCGAGGCGATCAAGGACATCCTGGCGGCCGCCATCGTCCAGGGCGGCAGCACTCTGAGAGACTTTATTGCAGTAAATGGACAATCAGGGTATTTCCAGCAGACATATTTCGTCTATGATCGTGCTGGAGTGCCTTGCCGCAACTGTGGGGCGCCGGTCCGCCAAATCAAGCAGGGCCAGCGTTCGACGTTCTACTGCGTGCAGTGCCAGAAATAGGTAGGCCAACGGATCAGGAAGATGCAGGATTTTCAACAGTATGGCGCCTGGCGTGCCGCCGTCGCGGGAGCGCTGGATGCCTACGGCGCGGCGCTGCGCGAGGCCGCGCTGATCGACGGCGCCGGTGCGCAGCAGCTCGAGCGGGCCCTGGCGCGCCTGCGCGACGACCGCCTGTCGGTGGCCTTCGTGGCCGAATTCTCGCGCGGGAAATCGGAGCTGATCAACGCGATCTTCTTCGCCGACTACGGCCAGCGCATCCTGCCGTCCAGCGCGGGGCGCACCACCATGTGCCCCACCGAGCTGCTGTACGACCCGGCGCTGCCGCCCTGCATCCGCCTGCTGCCGATCGAGACCCGCGAGCGGCACCTGTCCACCAGCGACTACAAGGAAGAAAGCAGCGAAGCCAGCGCCAGCTGGACCGTGCTGCCTTTGGCCCTGGACGCGCCCGAGCGCATGAGCGAAGCCTTCCGCCAGGTGAGCCAGACCCGCCGCGTGCCGCGCGACGAGGCCGAGCGCTACGGCCTGTGGGTTCCGGAAGACCCGGACGGTGCAGCGAGCCTGGGGCCGGACGGCATGGTCGAGATCCCGCGCTGGCGCCACGCCATCATCAACCTGCCGCATCCGCTGCTCAAGCAGGGGCTGGTGATCGTCGATACGCCGGGCCTGAACGCGATCGGCACCGAGCCCGAACTGACCCTCAACCTGATCCCGAACGCGCACGCGGTGCTGTTCATCCTGGCCGCCGAGACCGGCGTCACCAAGAGCGACATCGAGGTCTGGCGCACCCACATCGGCGCCGGGCCGGGACGCCTGGCGGTGCTGAACAAGATCGACGCCATGTGGGACGAGCTGCGCACGCCGCAGGAGAACGACGCCGAGATCGCGCGCCAGCAGCAGGGCGTGGCCCAGCTGCTCGGCCTGGACGCCGGCCGCGTGTATCCGGTGTCGGCGCAGAAGGCCCTGGTCGGCAAGATCAACGGCGACCTGGCGCTGTACGAGAAGAGCCGCCTGGGCCTGCTGGAAGCGGCCCTGTTCCACGAGCTGATTCCGGCGCGGCGCGAGATCGTGCGGCGCCAGCTGCGCACCGACCTGGAGGTTCTCTGCGCCGGCGAAGCCGCGCTGGGCGCGGCGCGCATGCGCGAGCTGGTCGAGCAGCTGCAGGAACTGAAAAGCCTGCGCGGCAAGAACCAGGGCGTGATCGCCCACATGGCGCGCCGCGTCGGGCTGGAAAAGAAGGAATTCGACGCCAGCCTGTTCAAGCTGCAGGGCACGCGCGCCGTGTTCGCGCGCCTGTCCACCGAGCTGTATTCGACCCTGGGCATGGACACCGTGCAGGAGCACACCGAGGCGGTGCGCGCGGCGATGCAGGCCTCGCGCTTCGCGACCGGCATGCGCGCGCCGGTGCGCAGCTATTTCGAGGCGATGCGCGCCAACCTCGACGCCTCCTCCGCCAAGGTGCTCGAGATCGGCGCCATGATGGACAGCATGATCCGCAAGTTCTCCAGCGAGCATGGCCTGGCGCTGGCCGGCCCGATGCCGCTGTCGCTGCAGCGCTATTCGCGCGAACTCGACGAGGTGGAAGCGCTGTTCCTGAAGCAGTTCGGCACCGCCACCCTGCTCATGACCAGCCGCGCCACCCTGCTGGAACGCTTCTTCGACTCGATCGCCTCGCGCGTGCGCCAGGTGTTCCGCGCCGCGAATACCGATGCCGAGTCCTGGCTCAAGATCATCATGGCGCCGCTCGAAAATGCGATCCGCCAGCACCGCGACGGGCTGCGCCAGCGCCAGGCCTCGATCCAGCGCATCCACGACGCCACCGACAGCCTGGAACAGAAAATCACGGCCTTCGAATCCACCCAGCTGGCATTCGACGCCAGGCGCGCCCACCTGGCCGACATGGCCCGACGCGTGGTTGCCGCGCTCGACACAGAAACGACATGAAACGCCTTACCGAATTCGACCAACTGGCCGACCCGACCTTTTCCCAGGCGGTGATCGACTGGCAGCGCAGCCACGGCCGCCACACCCTGCCCTGGCAAAACACGACGGACGCCTACCGCATCTGGCTGTCCGAGATCATGCTGCAGCAAACCCAGGTCGCGGCGGTGCTCGGCTACTACGCGCGCTTCCTCGAGCGCTTCCCGACCGTGGTAGCGCTGGCCGAGGCGCCGAGCGAGGATGTGATGGCGCACTGGAGCGGCCTGGGCTACTACACCCGGGCGCGCAACCTCCATGCCTGCGCCAGGCGCGTGGTGCAGGACTACGGCGGCGTGTTCCCGAGCGACCCGGCGCTGCTGGCCGACCTGCCCGGCATCGGCCGCTCCACCGCGGCGGCGATCGCCGCCTTTTCCAGCGGCGCGCGCGCCGCGATCCTGGACGGGAACGTCAAGCGCGTGTTCGCGCGCGTGTTCGGCGTCGACGGGTATCCGGGCGAGAAGCGCGTCGAGGACGGCCTGTGGCGGCGCGCCGAGGCGCTGCTGCCGGCACAGGGCATCGAAGCCTACACCCAGGGCCTGATGGACCTGGGCGCCACCCTGTGCACCCGCAGCCGCCCAGCTTGCGAACGCTGCCCCCTGCGCACGCGCTGCGTCGCCTACGCCACCGGCCGCACGGCCGAGCTCCCGGTGCGCAAGCCAAAGAAGACCAACCCGGAAAAGCGCGCGGCGCTGCTGGTGGTGATCGACCGCGGCCAGGTGCTGCTGGAGCAGCGTCCGGGGACGGGGATCTGGGGCGGCCTGCTGTCCTTGCCGGAGGTGGATGGGCACCTGGGGGTGGAGGTGGATGCCGTGCCCTCTTCCGAGGTGGCCGCCGCGGCGGCAGAGTATGGGACGGTGGACGAAGTGCAGGCACTGCGGCCGCTGGTGCATGTGTTCACGCACTACAAGCTGCATATCGCGCCGTGGCAGGTGCGCTTGTCGGCGCGCGGGAGCGCGACGGGGCGGCACTTGTGGTGGGATCTGCATGCGATTGGGGAGGCGCCGTTGCCGGCGCCGGTGAAGAAGCTGTTGCAGGAGTTGGGGACGCCGGGGTTGTTCGGTTGACCGTAGGGTGTGCGGGTTTCCCGCACACGCGTTCAACCAGTGGGTGAGCAGAGGAGCAGGCTGCTCCAAAGCGGTTTGAACGCGCGGTCGGCGGAGCCGACCACCCTGCCTGCGTCAGAAATGATCCAGCGAAAAAATCCTGCGATGCTCCCGAATCGCATACCGATCCGTCATCCCCGCAATGTAATCCGCGATCTTCCTGGCCTGCTTCATCGGATCGCCCTCGACCTGGTAATCGTTCGGCAACAGCACCGGATCCTGCATGAACGCCTCGAACAGCTCGCGCACGATGCGGCTGGCCTTGACGCGCATGCGGTTGACCTGGAAGTGGCGGTACAGGTTGGCGTACAGGAAGCGCTTGAGCTCCGTGGTCTCGGCGCGCATTTGCGGCGAGAAACGGATCAGGGGTGGCGCGGCGCGCACCTCGTCGATGCTCTGCGGCGCCGCCTCTTTCAACAGCGCCGCCGAGGTGTCGACCAGGTCGGCCGTCATCGCCGTGATCATCAGGCGAATGGTCTCGTACAGCGCGCGCCGCCCCGGCAGACCGGGATACAGGGTCTCGACCGTGTGGCGGTGGCGCGCGAACAGCGTCACCTCGTCCATCTGCGCCATGGTGAGCAAACCGGAGCGCAGGCCGTCGTCGATGTCGTGGTTGTTGTACGCGATCTCGTCGGCCAGGTTGGTCAGCTGGGCTTCCAGGCTGGGCTGGCTGCGTTCCAGGAAGCGCCGTCCCAATTCGCCCAGCTGGCGCGCGTTGGTGACGGAGCAGTGCTTCAGGATGCCTTCGCGCGTTTCAAACGTGAGATTCAGGCCGTCGAAAGCGCCGTAGTGCTCTTCCAGCTCGTCCACCACGCGCAGGCTCTGCAGGTTGTGCTCGAAGCCGCCGTAGTCCTTCATGCACTCGTTGAGCACGTCCTGGCCCACGTGGCCGAAAGGGGTGTGGCCGAGGTCGTGGGCCAGCGCGGTGGCCTCGACCAGGTCTTCGTTCAGGCCCAGGCTGCGCGCCAGGGTGCGGCCGATCTGCGCCACCTCGATCGAGTGCGTCAGGCGGGTGCGGAACAGGTCGCCCTCGTGGTTGAGGAAAACCTGGGTCTTGTACTCGAGCCGGCGGAAGGCGGTCGAGTGGATGATACGGTCGCGGTCGCGCTGGAACTCGCTGCGCGATCCTGCCGGCGGCTCGATGTGGACCCGGCCGCGCGACTTCGACGAATGGGCTGCGTAGGGGGCAAGGCGTGCGTCAAAGTCCATGGCGTTCACTCCTGTGCCGGTTGGATGCAGGCCGCCAGCGTGGCTTCCAGCACGTCCGGCGGCACCGTGGTGATGGCCGGACTGCCCAGGGGCTTGAGGAGGATGAACTTGATCGCCCCACCCTCGTTCTTCTTGTCCACCGCCATCAGCTCGACCCAGCGATCAAGGCCGAGGTCCGGCGCCACGGTCGGCAGGCCGGCGGCCTTGACCAGCTTGCGCACGCGCGCAACGGTGGCGGCATCGACCAGGCCCAGGCGCGCCGACAGGTCGGCCGCCATCACCATACCGCAGCCGACCGCTTCGCCGTGCAGCCAGGTGCCGAAACCCAGGCCCGCTTCGATCGCGTGGCCGAAGGTGTGGCCGAAGTTGAGCACGGCGCGCAGGCCGCCTTCGCGCTCGTCCCGGCGCACCACGTCGGCCTTGATCTCGCAGGAGCGGGCGATCGCGTAGGTCATGGCTTCCGGCTCGCGCGCCACCAGGCGCTCGATGTTCGCTTCGATCCAGTCGAAGTAGGCGGCGTCCAGGATGGCGCCGTGCTTGATCACCTCGGCCAGGCCGGCCGACAGTTCGCGCGGCGGCAAGGTAGCGAGGCTGGCGGTATCGGCGATCACGGCGCGCGGCTGGTAGAACGCGCCGATCATGTTCTTGCCCAGCGGGTGGTTGATGCCGGTCTTGCCGCCCACCGAGGAATCGACCTGGGACAGCAAGGTGGTCGGCACCTGCACGAAAGGCACGCCGCGCATGTAGCTCGACGCCGCGAAGCCCGCCATGTCGCCGATCACGCCGCCGCCCAGCGCGACGATGGTGGTCTTGCGGTCGCACTTGTGCTGCAGGAGCGCGTCGAACACCAGGTTCAGCGACTCCCAGGTCTTGTGCTCTTCGCCGTCCGGCAGGACGATCTCGACGACCTCGTGCCCGGCCGCGCGGATGGCGCCGGCGACCCTGGCCAGGTAGAGCGGTGCGACCACGGTGTTGGTGACGATGGCGACCTTGCCGCCGTCGATGTGGCGCGCCAGCAGGGCGTGGTCGTCGAGCAGGCCGCGGCCGATCGTGATCGGGTAGCTGCGCTCGCCCAGTTCGACGTTGAGGATGGTGGGTGGGTGTTCTGTGATGGCGTTCATGTGGTCACCGGACGTGTCGCTTGCCAGCGGACGCGCGTGCGCGGCCAGGGAGGCCTCGAACGCGGCGAGCTGGTCCAGAATGGTCTGTACCATCGATTGTACGTTAGGACGGCCGGTATCGATGACGAGGTCCGCAATCTCGCGGTACAGCGGGTCGCGCTGGGCCAGCAGTTCTTCCAGTTTGCTGCGCGGGTCGGCGGTCTGCAGCAGCGGCCGGTTCTTGTCGTGCGAGGTGCGCTGCAGAATGCTGCCGATCGAGGCGCGCAGGTAGATCACGGTGCCGCGTTCGGCCAGCAGGGCCCGGCTGGCCGGGTTGAGCACGGCGCCGCCGCCGGTGGCCAGCACCAGGCCGCTATGTCCGCTCAGCTCGCGGATCATGTCCGCTTCGCGCCGGCGAAAGCTGGCCTCGCCCTCGATCTCGAAGATCCAGGGGATCGAGGCGCCGGTGCGCGCTTCGATCTCGTGGTCGGAGTCGACGAAGCGCTTGCCGAGCTTGCGCGCCAGCTGGCGTCCGATGGTGGTCTTCCCCGCCCCCATCAGGCCGACCAGGAAGATGTTGTTGTTCTTGGGATGAGGCACTGCCAGGTCCGCAGAAATAAAAAAAGACGGCCAGTATAGACTGGCCGCCTTCGATTCTGCCAAAAAACGCGTCAGTTGGACTTGAAAGTAAAGCCGCTGACATTGCCCTTCGGGGTGGCCACGCGCACCATGAAGGCGCCCGGAGCGCAGGCGACGTCCGGCTTGACCGTCACATGGTGGATGGTGCCGCCGAGCGCGTTGGTCGACGCGACCGCTTCCGGCAGGAAGCCCGAGGTCGAGATCTTGGTCGCGTCGCTCGAGGTCACGGAGGTACCGGCCGGCATCGGATTGTTGTTGCGGTCGAACAGGCGCACCGACACGACCTGCGGGCTGCAGCCGGGTCCGGCCACGCCCTGCACCACGGTCGAGTCGCCGTCGGCCGTGGTCCAGTCGCGGCAGGTGCTGCCGGTGCAGACCTGGCGCACCATGGTCGTTTCGGAACCGCTGAACACGATCTCGAGCGAGGAGCGGATGTAGTTCAGGCCCCAGAAGCCGTTGCCGTTGACCGGATCGAACGGACGGTTGAATGCGAACGGCTTGTCGTCCTTGCCGACTTCGGGGTTGTACTTGCCGTCCAGCGTGCCTGGCTGGCCAGGCTGCGGGGTGTCGGCGCCGGTGTCGAGGTAGGCGTCGGCCATGTCGACGAAGGGCTCGCCGTCGGCCGCCGGGCAAGTGTCCACCAGCGGACGGAAGTTCGGATTGGTGCGGCAAGTGTACTGGCCGTCGCCGTTGGTGTCGGTGAAGGTCTCGATGCCCTGCAGGTAGGCCAGCACGGTCACGCGGCCGTTCTTCGGACGGAAAGCCTGGCTGCGCAGGGTCACCGTGCAGCCGCCGTCCTTGGTCACGCAGGCGCCCTGGGCGGCCGAACCGACCGCGCCGCCTTCGGTGACGAAGTTGACCGCGGTGTTGTCCGACACCGGGTTGCCGTACTGGTCGGCCAGCAGCACCGTGATGTCGGTGGTCTCGTTGTCGTAGTTGATGCCTTCGATGTTGAACTTCGAGGCGCTCATCGACATGAACTTCTGCATCGGCAGGCCGGTCGAGATGGTGAGCGTATCGGACAGGCCGCTGATCTTGATGCCGTTGCGCGAGGCTTCGGCGCTGATGCGCACCGGGGTCGGCACCGTGCCCGACGAGACCATGGTGCGCACCTGGCCGGTGGCGTCGGTGGTGGCGCGGGTCGGCGAGACGGTCAGGCCGCCGGTATAGGTGGTGGCGGTGAAGTCCACGTCCACGCCGGCCAGGCCGTTGCCGTGCTGGTCGACGACCTTGAAGGTCACCTGCGCGGCTTCCGAACGGCCCTGGCCGCCCGAGCCCTTGAGCACGATCGAGCTGCCCGAGACGCTGGTGCCGACGAACTGGATGGCGCCGATGTTGGCCGCGCCGACAGGGATGTCGATGCTCTGCGAGGAGTTGCCGAGCGAGACCGTGATACGGTCGGTGCCGCGCAAGCAGCCGTTGTTGGTATAGGTCGCGGTCTGCACGCCATTCGCAAAGCCGCCGGCCACCAGGGTAGCGGTGCCGTCGCCCGCGCACAGCGAGTTCATGGTCAGGCCAGGCGCTTCGGTGGCCGGCTGGCCGCCGCTCGAGACCGGGATGCGCAGCGAGACGGTGCTGAAGGCCGGCAGGGTGCCGGCAGGGGCCGGCACGAAGCTCAGGGCGCCGATCGTGCGCGGGGCCGCGCCGACCGAGATGTTGCTGCTGGCGGTGGCGGTCTTGCCCTCCACCACCGAGGTCGCGGTGATCGCGGTGGCGCCGGCCGAATCCACGCTGGCCGGCTTGACCGTCACCACGGCCACGCCGTTGGCGTCGGTCAGGGCCGAGCCGGTGGCCGGGGTGAAGGCGACCAGGGCGGCGGCGCTGGCCGTGAACTGGACGATGGCATTGGCCGCCGGCTTGCCGGCCGCGTTCAGGACGGTCGCCTTGACGGTGGCGCTCTGGCCGCCGGAGAGCGAGGTGACGGCGGCGCCGGCGCCGTCGGTCAGGGCCAGGGTGAGCTTGGGATCGACCGGGACCGGGGTCGTGGTGCCGCCGCCGGTGCCGGTGCCGCCGCCGCCCGAGCCGGTGCCGCCGGTGGTGCCGGGGTTGCCGCCGCCGCCGCCGCAGGCGGCCAGGGTGGCCGCGACGACGCCGATCGCGGTCCAGCGTCCGATGGACGCCAGGACGTCCTGTTTCGCAAAGTGGTGCATGACTTCTGTTCTTCCTTTTGTTGAGTCGTTGTGATGTGTTCGGGTGCCGGCGATCAGCGGCCGGCGGCCGCGTCGGTCACGATCTTCGGCGTGATGAACACCAGCAGTTCGGTCTTGGTGCTTTCGCGGCCGGTCGACTTGAACAGGTAGCCGAGCAGCGGCACGTCGCCCAGCAGCGGCACCTTGTTCTCGTTGTTGCGTTCGGTCTGCTGGTAGATCCCGCCCAGCACCACCGTGCCGCCGTTCTCGACCATCACCTTGGTCTTGACGTGCTGCGTGTTGATCGCCGGGCCGGCGCGCGTTTCCTCACCCTTCGAATCCTTGTTGACGTCCACCTCCAGCACCACGTTGCCGTCCGGGGTGATCTGCGGCGTCACCTCCAGGCGCAGGCTGGCCTTCTTGAAGGTGATCGAGGTCGCGCCGCTGCTGGTGGCGACCTGGAACGGCAGTTCGATGCCCTGCTCGATCACGGCGATCTGCTTGTCTTCGGTGACCACGCGCGGGCTCGAGATGACCTTGCCCTTGCCATCGGCTTCCAGCGCCGACAGCTCCAGGTTCAGGAAGCGGTTGGCGGCCGAGGAGAACAGGCTGAAGGCCAGCGAGGACGGGGTCACGCCGCCGATCGTCGCGGCCGGCAGGTTGACCATGGTGGTGTTGTTGAAGCTGTTCTGGTCCAGCGCGACCTGGCCGGTGGTCTGGCCGACGCCGGTCAGGTTGCCGCCGATGGCGACCCGCTCGTTGCCCCTGACCTGCCAGCCGGAGTCGCCGCCGCGGATGGTGCGCATGTCGGCGAAGCCCAGCTTGGCGCCGAGGTTGCGCGAGAAGCCGTCGTTGGCTTCCACCAGGCGCGCCTCGATCAGCACCTGCTTGGAGGCGATGTCGGTCTTCTGGATCAGCTTGCGGATGTCCTCGATCTTGGACGCGATGTCGGTCACGAACAGCTGGTTGGTGCGCGGGTCGATGATGGCGCTGCCGCGCTTGGACAGCACGCGGTTCTTGTTGTCGCCGGCGCTGGTCGGCGCGCCGCTGGCGTCCAGGCCGAACACGGTCCGGAAGGCCTCGACCTTCTGGTAGTTGAGCTGGAAGATCTCGGAGCGCAGCGGCTCGAGGTCGGCGATCTGGGCGCGCTGCTCGAGCTCGAGCTTTTCCTTGGTCAGCAGTTCTTCCTTGGGCGCGATCCACAGCACGTTGCCGTTCTTGCGCATGTCTAGCCCTTTGGCCTGCAGGACCACGTCCAGTGCCTGGTCCCAGGGCACGTCGCGCAGGCGCAGGGTCAGGTTGCCGGTGACGGAATCGCTGGTGATGATGTTCAGGCCCGAGATGTCGGCGATCGCCTGCAGCGCGGCGCGCACTTCCACGTTCTGGAAGTTGAACGACAGCTTCTCGCCGCGGTAGCCGGTGGCGTTGCCGCCGCCCGGGCGGTTCGGGTCTTCCTTGACCGGACGCACGTCGACGATCAGCTGGGTGTCGCTCTGGTAGACCGACTGTTCCCAGGCGCCTTGCGCCTCGATGGTCATGCGCACGTTCTCGCCCTGGGTGTTGGTGGTCACGCGTTTCACCGGGGTGCCGAAGTCGGTCACGTCCAGGCGGCGGCGCAGCGATTCGGGCAGGCCGGTGCGCAGGAAGTCGACGATCACCTGGTTGCCGGCCTGGCGCACGTCGACGCCGACCTGGCCGTTGGGCAGGTCGACCACGACCCGGCCTTCGCCGTTGCTGCCGCGGCGGAAGTCGAGGTCGCGCAACATCTGGCGCGCTGCGGGCGCCGCTGCGTTGGCCACCGGCAGGCCGGCGGCGTTCACGGCCTGGGCTACGCCGCCCGAGCCTTCGACGGTGACGATCACCGACTTGCCGTCGATCGCGGTGGCGTAGTTGAGCGGACGCGCCAGATTCAGCACCATGCGGGTACGGTCGCCCGCCTGCACCAGGTTCAGGCTGCGCACGTCGCCCAGGTTGACCTCCTGGGTGCTCTTGCCGGTGGCGTTGGCGGTGGCGCCGAAGTCGAGCGCGATGCGGGCCGGGTTGGTGATCGAAAAGCCGATCGGGGCCTTGGCCGGGGCCTCGCGCATGGCGATGTTCAGGACCACGTTGGGGCCCTGCTGGTTGGCCGTGATCGATTCGATCGCATTCTGGGCAAAGGCGCTGCCTGCGCCGAGGGCCAGCAGCACCGTCATGGACAAATGCGTCCCGCAGCGCGCCAGCCAGGCCGGCACGGTGATGCAGAGGGTGCGAATGCGTTGCGTGTTCATGCCTGGGGTCATTTCCCGGTCTCCTTGCTGTCCGCCAGCTCGATCGTCGCCTTGCGCTCGACCCAGTCGCCGGTGGCGTCCTGCACTACTTCCCTGATGTCGATCGCGCCTTCGCTGATACGCGTGACCAACCCGTGATTCTGTCCGATGCGCTGGCCGGCCCTGACCTGGAAGATCGACGCATCGATCTGCACCAGCGCATAGCTGACGCCGCCCTTCTGCAAGGTGCCCACCATGCGCATGGTGTCGAGCGGGTAGTTCTCGAGCACCTCGCGCGGACGGTTGGCGTCCGGCTGCAGCGGGTTCGGGCTGTGGGCCGCGACCCGCGCCATTTCGTTGAGCAGTTTCGCTTCGCTGAAGGGTTCGATCGCCTCGCCCGGGTTGTAGGCGTAGGGGACGAAGTCCTTCGGTTCCGGCAGCGGCTTCACCGCCGGCACGGTCTCGCGCTGGACCTTCTTCATCCAGTCGCGCACTTCTTGCACGTCGCCGTCGCCGCAGCCGGCCAGCAGGGCTGCCGCGCCGAAGGCGCACCATACTCGCCGCATCATGCCGCCGCTCCCTTCTTGTCCTTCTTGGCCTTCTTGTCCTTGGCGTCCTTGCCTTTTCCTTTACCCTTCTTGTCCTCGCGCGCCTTCTTCTGCGCGCTGATCTCGTCGGGGTCAAGGTAGCGGAAGGTCTTGGCCACCGCCTGCAGCTCCAGGCCGCCGCCGTCTTTCGTGGTCAGCACCATGTTGTTGAGCGTGACGATGCGCGGCAGGTTGGCCATGTCGGCGGCAAAAGCACCGACGTCGTTGTACTTGCCGGTCACCTTGATGTCGATCGGCAGCTCGGCATAGTAGTCGCGGATGACTTCCTGGCCCGGCTTGAACAGCTCGAACTGCAGGCCGCGGCCGACGCCGGCCTGGTTGATGTCGGACAGCAGGTCGGCCATCTCGGACTTGCTCGGCAACTGCTTTTCGAGGCGTTCGACGTACTGGTCGACCTGCACCTTCTGCTTCTGCAGGGCTTCCAGGTTGATGGCCTGGGCCATCTTGGTCTTGTAGTCGGCGCGCAGGGTGGTTTCTTCCTTGGCGCCCTTCTTCTGCTTCTCGAACTGGCCGTCCCAATAGAAGAAGTAGCCGAGGCCGACGACGGCGGCCATCACGCCGGCCGCGCACAGCAGGCGCGGCGCGAGCGGCCACTGGCCCGGCTGGCGGCCCTGCAGGTCCTGGAACTGCGCGCCAAAGCGGGCGCCGAGGTCTTTCAGGTCGATGTTCATGGTGTGTCCGTCTTGGCCACGGTGGCGGCCTTGGCGCCCTTGCCGGAGCCGTCGGTCTCGGCTTCCTGTTCGCGCGGACGCTTGATCGCCACGTCCAGCTGGAACTCGACGACCTTGCGCGCGTTCTTGCTCTTGTCCTTGTCCAGGCTCGCGACCTTCGCTTCGGTAAGGTTCGGACGCTCGAGCCAGGGCGAGGTGCCGGACGCGTTGCGCATCAGTTCGGCCACCCGCTCCTGCGACTGGGCATAGCCGCTCAGGGTCACCTTCTGACCGTCCTGGCGGAACGACTTCAGGTACACGCCCTCGGGGGTCTGGCGCACCAGTTCGTCGAGCAGCTGGACCGGCTGGTTGCGGTCGGCCTGCAAGTCTTCGACCGCCTGCTGGCGCGCCTTCAGGCCCTCGATTTCTTCCTTCAGGGTCTTGATCTCGCCGATCTTCTTGTCCAGTTCCGCGCTGGCGGTCTTGAGCACCAGGTTGCGCTGGTTCTGGACGGCGATGCGGCTGGCGTTCCAGGCGCCGACCAGCAGCACCACGGCGGCGCCGGCCACGCCGCCGGCGGCCAGCAGGGCCACGAAGGCCGCCTGCTTCTGCTTGCGCCTGGCTTCGCGGTGGGGTAACAGGTTAATGCGGATCATCAGCCGAACCTCCGCAGAGCCAGGCCGCAGGCGACCAGGTAGGCCGCGCCTTCCTGGCGCAGCTGCCCTTCGCGCACGCCGACGCCATGGGACATGCCCTCGAACGGCGCCACGATGCTGCTCGCGATGCGGGTGCGGCTGCCGATCAGCTCCAGCAGTCCGGGCAGCGCGGCGCAGCCGCCGGCCAGGTAGAGCTGGTCGATCCGGGTATAGGGCGTGGATGTGAAGAAGAACTGGATCGCGCGCGTCACTTCGAGCGCGGCGCTTTCCAGAAAAGGCGCGAGCAGGTCGGCGCGGTAGTTCTCGGGCAGCTCGCCGGCCCGCTTGCGGGTCTCGGCTTCCTCGAACGACAGGCCGTAGGCGCGCACGATGTCCTGGGTCAGCTGGTTGCCGCCGAAAGGCTGCTCGCGTTCGTAGATGGTCTCGCCGTCCTGCAGCACCGACACGTGGGTGGCCTGGGCGCCGATCTGGAACAGCGCCACGATCTGGCCGGCCTTGGCCCCGGCCACGCGGTCCAGCGCCGCACGTGCGGCGTAGGATTCGATGTCCATCACGGTGGCGGTCAGGCCCGCCGCTTCGGCGATCGCGACCCGGTCTTCGACCTTCTCGCGGCGCGCGGCGGCCAGCATGACTTCCATGTCTTCCTGTGAATTCGGGGCCTGGCCGATCACGTCGAAGTCCAGGCTCACTTCGTCCAGCGCGAACGGGATGTACTGGCTGGCTTCGGATTCGACCTGCACTTCGAGCTGGTCTTCGGACAGGCCGGCCGGCAGGATGATCTTCTTGGTGATGACGGCGGCCGGCGGCATGCCGAGCGCGACGTGGCGCGCCCTGGTGCCGCTCTTCTTCCACACACGACGCACGGCCTCGGCCACCTGGTCGATGTTTTCGATGTTGCCGTCCACGACCGCGCCGCGCGGCAGCGGTTCGGCGGCATAGCGCTCGAGGCGCAGTTCACCCTTGCCGGCATCGGCCAGCTCGACCAGGCGAACGCCCGACGTGCTGATGTCGAGCCCGGCCAGGGGCGGGCTGGACTTTCCGAACAAGGAACCTAGATTGATCACGAGCGTACTCCCTGGTGCCCTTCCCGCCTGCTGCAGGATTTGATGTTGAACGCCCGCGTGGGGGAAATCTCTGTTAAAACCAAACACTTGGTGCATATATATGAGGCACCGCGTTAGATCGTAGCGAAAAGGATGCACCCAGACAAGATATTTCTAGGAGGGAACATCGCAATCCGGCGCGTGCGCGCCACACTCTGTTATCACCCCGGCCATGACCGTTATCTGCCCGGCTACGACCGTTTCCACGGTGATATTGCTTTGCTTGAGTTTGCTTAAGTTTCTGCTCAGCCGTAGCGTATGTCGGGAGAAAAATGGGTGCTTTATAATGAAGCGCTCAGCCAAGCCCAATCAGCGAAAGTCAGCATGAAAGAGAAACAAGCGTCCGGTTCCGCATCGCCCGCGCCGGCCTCGAAGTACAGTCCCAAGCGCATCGTCCTGATGGCGCTCGCCGCGCTCAGCGGCCTGGCCGTCATCGGCGTGCTGGTGCTCGTGTTCGCGCTCGCGATGGCCTACCCGAACCTGCCCGCGCTCGACACCATCACCGACTACCGGCCCAAGATGCCGCTGCGGATCTTCACCGCCGATAACGTCCTGATAGGCGAGTTCGGCGAGGAGCGCCGCACCCTGGTGCACTTCAAGGACATCCCGGACGTCATGAAGAAGGCGGTGCTGTCGATCGAGGACGACCGCTTCTACCAGCACAGCGGCATCGACTATCTCGGCATCCTGCGCGCCGCGTTCAGAAACGCCACCGGCGGCTCGCGCCAGGGCGCGTCCACCATCACCCAGCAGGTGGCGCGCAACTTCTTCCTGTCGTCGGAACAGACGTTCAAGCGCAAGGCCTACGAAGCGATGCTGGCCTGGAAGATCGAGAAGAACCTCTCCAAGGATCAGATCCTCGAGCTGTACATGAACCAGATCTACCTGGGCCAGCGCGCCTTCGGTTTCCAGTCGGCGGCCCAGATCTACTTCGGCAAGGACCTGCGCGACATCAGCATCGCCGAAGCGGCGATGCTGGCCGGCCTGCCCAAGGCGCCGTCCGCTTATAACCCGGTCGTGAACCCGACCCGCGCCAAGACCCGCCAGCAGTACATCCTGCAGCGCATGCGCGACCTCGGCTACATCACCCCAAGCCAGTACGAGCAGGCCAGGAACGAGCGCCTCACCGTCAAGACCGACAGCACCGCCTTCGGCGTGCACGCCGAGTACGTGGCCGAGATGGCGCGCCAGCTGGTCTATGAGCAGTTCAAGGAGGACACCTACACGCGCGGCCTGAACGTGTTCACCACCATCACCAAGGCCGACCAGGACGCGGCCTACCTCGCGGTGCGCCGCGGCGTGATGGAATACGAGCGCCGCCATCCCTACCGCGGTCCGGAATCCTATATCGATATCCCGAGCGACAAGGCCGAAGCCGACGAAGCCATCGAGGCCGAACTGGCCGAGCATCCGGACAGCGACAACATCGTCGCCGCCATCGTGCTGCAGGCCTCGCCCGCCAAGGTCAGCGCCACCATCGCCTCGGGCGAGACCATTACCATGAGCGGCGCGGGCCTGTCGTTTGCCAAGGCCTGGCTGTCGGAGAAAGCCGCGCCGAACCGCCGCCTGCGCCGCGGCGCCGTGATCCGCGTGATGCAGGACGACGAGTCGAACTGGGTCATCACCCAGATGCCGGAAGTGGAATCGGCCTTCGTTGCGGCCAGCACCGAGGACGGCGCCATCCGCGCGCTGGTGGGCGGCTTCGACTTCAACCGCAACAAGTTCAACCACGTCACGCAGGCCTGGCGCCAGCCCGGTTCCTCGTTCAAGCCCTTCATCTATTCGGCCTCGCTCGAACGCGGCCTGTCGCCAGCGACCGTCATCAACGACGCCCCGATCAGTTTCGATGCCGGCCAGACCGGCGGCCAGGCCTGGGAGCCGAAGAACTACGACAACAAGTACGAAGGCCCGATGACCATGCGGCGCGGCCTGACGCAGTCGAAGAACATGGTCTCGATCCGCATCCTGAACAAGATCGGCGCCCGCTACGGCCAGGAATTCGCGACCCGCTTCGGCTTCGACGCCGACCGCAACCCGGCCTACCTGACCCTGGCGCTGGGCGCGGGCTCGACCACGCCGTTGCAGATGGCCGGCGCCTACGCCGTGTTCGCCAACGGCGGCTACCGCATCAGCCCCTACATCATCTCGAAGGTGACCGACAGCGACGGCAAGGTGCTGTCCGAAGCGCGCCCCGAGCGCGCCGGCGTCGAGGCCAACCGCGTGATCGACGCGCGCAACGCTTTCCTGGTCGACAGCATGCTCAAGGACGTGGTGCGCTACGGTACCGCGACCAAGGCGCTGTCGCTCAAGCGCCCCGACATCGCGGGCAAGACCGGCACCACCAACGACTCGATCGACGCCTGGTTCGCCGGCTACAACCCGAAGCTGGTAGGCATCGCCTGGATCGGCTACGACCAGCCCAAGAACCTCGGCAACCGCGAGACCGGTGGCGGCCTGGCGCTGCCGATCTGGATCGGCTACATGGGCAAGGCGCTCAAGGGGCAAGAGGTCGTCGAGCGCGAAGTGCCGCCCGGGCTGGTGCTGGCCAATGGCGAGTACTACTACGCCGAGACGCCGCCGGGCACCGGGGTGCAGTCGCTCGACGTCGGCCCGCCGCCGGCGCCCGCCGAGCAAAAGCAGCGCGACGCGGTCCGGAACGAACTGTTCTGAGTCGGACCGGTCGGCAAGACAACGGCAGCCCGCGGGCTGCCGTTTTTGTTGGCAGGTCTGCCGGCATGCGCGCCACCTCATGCGCAATGAATAATTTGCAATAAAAATTATTGTTTTACGATATTTTCTTGCTGTAGCATGCACATTTCGACCAGGACCCATCCAAGGGTTTTTCTTTCACCCATACTACCCAAGGCCAGCTAAAAACTCACTTTATTATTCTAATTCGATAAAACATTATCGTTTTACAGTAAATCAAACATCTCCTAGAATCCGTTCCGTGTTCGCAGCACCCACTGGACTGAGCCTATGGAAATGATCGGAAAATCCGCACCGGCAACGGCCTCGCCCTTCGACGCGCTGTTTGGCATCCTGGTCGAGCCGGCCGCCACCTTCGCCCGCCTCGCCCCGCATTCCGGCGCCCGCCGCGGCACCTGGCTGCCGGTCGTGGCGCTGCTGGCCGCCAGCGCCATCGTGCTGGCCTGGTATTTCCTCGGCTTCGTCGATTACGCCTGGCTGCAGGAGCGCATGCTCGACGCGGTGGCCGATCCCGCCGAGCGCGAACAGGCGGCGAAGATGGCCATGTCGCAGCAGGCCATGGGCCTGGTGTCGGTCATCGGCGCGGTGGTGGCGATGCTGGCCGGTTTCGCGCTCTATGGCCTGTACTTCCTCGTCGTCGCCAAGATCCGCAACCAGGACTTCGGCTTTCGCCACGGTTTCGCGCTGAGCGCCTGGGCTTCGGTCCCGAGCCTGCTGCTGCTGCCGCTGGGCGCCATGCAGATCCTGCTATCCACCGACGGCCGCCTGCCCTACGAGGCGCTCAATCCCACTTCCCTCAACCAGCTGCTGTTCCACTTCGAGGAAACCCATCCGCTCGCCGGACTGCTGGAAAGCCTGTCGATCCCGGCCATCTGGAGCATCGCACTGCTGGTGATCGGCTACCGGGCCTGGACCGGCTCCTCGCGCGGCACCGCCCTGCGCATCGTGCTGCCGCCGCACGTCGTCGTGTATGGCGCCTGGCTGGCTTACGCCTTGAGCAAGTCGGCATGAAGACCCGGCGCACACGCAAGCTGCTTGCAGGCCTGGCGATCGCCGCCATCCTGTGCGTCCCCGTCGCGGCCAAGCTGGTGCGCGGCAGCGGGCCGGCCCAGGCCGTCGACACCGACCGCATCGGCTTCCGCGACATCCGCTCGTCGATCCTGGCCTCCGGCCACCTGCTCTACGAGGAACAGGTGGTGCTGTCGCCGGAAGTGATCGGCAAGGTCAGCACGATCTTTGTGAAGGAAGGACAGCAGGTCGCCAAGGGCGACGTGCTGCTGCACCTGGACGACGAAAGCTACCGCGCCGAAGTGGCGCAGCAGGAAGCGGCGGTGCGCCAGCAGCGCATCACGATCGAACAGCAGGAACTGAACGTGCGCAACCAGGAAAACCAGTTCGCCCGCAAGCGCGAACTGCACCGGGTGAAGATGATCGCCGATTCCCAGATCGACGACGCGCGCTACGCCCTGGAACTGGCCCAGATCGAGCTGCGCAACAGCCGCTCGCGCCTGGACGGGGTCGAGGCGGTGCTCAAGCAGGCTCGCGAACGGCTGTCGAAGACGACGATCCGCGCGCCGATCTCCGGCACCATCACCGCGCTCGACATCAAGGTCGGCGAAACCGCGGTGGCCAGCCAGGTCAGCATCGCCGGTTCGACCCTCATGACGATCGCGAACACCGCGACCATGGTCACCGAGGTCAACGTCGACGAAGCCGACATCGCCAAGGTCGCGGTCGGCCAGGAAGTGGCGATCCATACCGCCGCCTATCCCGACGTCGCGCTCAAGGGCAAGGTGCTGACCATTCCGCTCTCGCCCAAGCAGGGCAATGCGGTCGCCGCGCAGGGCGCCTCGCGCGCACGCAGCTTCGACGTCAAGGTCCAGCTGGAAGACGCCGCCAGGCTCGCGCTGCGTCCCGGCATGAGCTGCCGCGCCGAGATCTTCACCGCCAGCAGCGGCAAGTCGCTGGCCCTGCCGCTGCAGGCCGTACTGTCGAACAATGAAGAAGTCACCGAGGCCGGCAAGCCGCGCGCCGCCGCCTCCCGCGCCGCCGCAAAGATCGACAACTGGGTGTTCGTGGCCAAGGACGGCAAGGCGCTCAGGCGCAACGTAACCATTGGCGCATCCGACGACAGCATGCAGGAAATCCTGAGCGGCGTGAGCGAGGGCGAGACCGTGATCCTCGGCCCCTACAAGATCCTGCGCCAGCTGCGCGAAGGCGACCCGGTCGCCATGCCGGTGCAGCCGGCGGCGGCCGTCAGGACCGCGGCGCCGGCCGGCGGACGGAACGCGACATGAGCGGCGCAGCGGCACTCATCCGTCTCGAGGGCATCACCCGGCACTACCGGATGGGCTCCGAAACCATCGCGGCGCTGTCCGGCATCGACCTAGAGATCGCGCGCAACGAGTATGTCGCCTTCATCGGCTCGTCCGGCTCGGGCAAGTCGACCATGATGAACATCCTCGGCTGCCTCGATGCGCCGACCTCCGGCCGTTACATCCTGAATGGCCGCGACGTCGCCGCCATGAGCGAGTCCGAGCTGGCGCGTGCGCGCAACGAGGAGATCGGCTTCATCTTCCAGAACTTCAATCTCCTGACCCGCGCCACCGCGCTGCAGAACGTGATGCAGCCGCTGATCTACCGCGGCGTGCGGCCGGCCGAGCGCGCGCGCCGCGCGCGTGCGGCACTGGCCCGGGTCGGACTGGGGCACCGGCTCGACCACCTGCCGAACCAGCTCTCCGGCGGCCAGCGCCAGCGGGTGGCGATCGCGCGCGCCCTGTGCAGCGAGCCCGCGATCCTGCTGGCCGACGAGCCGACCGGCAACCTGGACTCGGCCACCGCAAGCGACATCATGAGCCTGTTCGACATCCTCCACGCCGAAGGGCAGACCCTGATCGTGGTGACCCACGAACCCGACATCGCCGCCCATTGCCGCCGCACGGTCAGGCTGGCCGACGGCCGCGTGCAGAGCGACAGCCGCAACCCGGCGCGGGCGGCGGCCGCGCCGCGGGAGGCCGCCCATGTTTAGCCTAGTCGAAAGCTTCCGCTCGGCGCTGCAGAGCATCTTCGCGCACGGCCTGCGCAGCTTCCTGACCTCCCTCGGCATCATCATCGGCGTCGCCTCGGTGGTCGCCGTGGTCTCGATCGTGCAGGGCCTGTCGGCGTCGATCAGCAACGAGTTCAAGGGACTGGGATCGAACAGCCTGACGGTGGAAGCCCATACCCCTTTTGAAGAGGCGCTGCAGGGCAAGGAGAACGTGCTGAGCATCGGCGACTACGAACGGATCGTCGCCCACATCGACGACATCAGCAACGTCTCGCCCTCGTTCTCACCGTTCGGCGGTTTCGGCACCACGGTGCGCGCCGGCGCGGAGAGCAGCTTCACCCAGGTGGTCGCGGTGACCGAGTCCTACATGGAATCGAGCCAGGTCTATCCGCGCGCGGGGCGCTTCATCCGCACCGGTGACGACATCTCGCGGCGCAAGGTGTGCGTCATCGGCAGCAAGGTGCTCGAGAAGCTGCGCCTGCCGCACGACCCGCTGGGCCAGTTCCTGGAGATCGGCGGCGAGTGGTTCAAGATCATCGGCGTGACCGAGGAAAAGGGCGAATCCTTCGGGTTCAGCAAGGACAACTACATCCTGATCCCGTTCTCGGCCGGCCGGGCCATCGCCGGCAGCGAGAGCAAGATGAACATCGCGATCAGCTTCACCGTCGACGACATCGAGCAGGTCGACGCGGTACAGGGACGGGTGACCTCGCTGCTGCGCCAGGCGCACCGCCTGAAGCCCGGCCAGCGCAACGATTTCAAGGTGCAGACCCCGCAGCAGCTGTCGGACACCTTCGACAAGATCATCGGCACCATGACCCTGGTCCTGGGCGGCATCGTCAGCATCTCGTTGCTGGTGGGCGGCATCGGCATCATGAACATCATGCTGGTGTCGGTGACGGAGCGGACCCGCGAGATCGGCATCTGCAAGGCGCTGGGCGCCCAGCGCCACCACATCCTGATGCAGTTCCTGATCGAGGCCACCACCCTGTCGCTGCTGGGGGGCCTGATCGGGCTGGTGCTGGGCTACCTGCTCGGGTTCGGGGCGGCCAAGTTGATCCCGGGGTTTCCCGATGCCTTCGTGCCCTGGTGGGCAATCCTGATGGCCTTCGGTTTCGCGAGCGTGGTGGGGATCGTGTTCGGGATCATGCCGGCCGCCAAGGCCGCCAATCTCAAGCCCATCGATGCGCTTCGCTACGAATGATGACGACCTGCCCGGTCGTCGAAAGGACATGACGTTGTCATGTGGAGGGGACATGGGAAAGCCCGTGTCTAAATAAATAAAACTTTATGAAAGAAATAAAAATGAACGAAATCATCAACATGGACGATCAGACCACCGAAGTCACCCTGACCGAGATCGCCAGCACCGAGCGTGCCCTGGGCGCCGCCGAAGGCAAGTGCCTGCTGGCCTCGGCAACCGCCTGCGTGAACTACTCGTTCGCCTGATCGGGTAAGCGGTGAAACTGCGGGGCGCGTCCCGCAGTTTCATCGCGCCGAGTATCCAACCCATCTGTGTTCCTTCGCGCCGACCATGAATAAACTACGCACCTCCCTGGTCTACCTGAATTCCAAGCGCTACGGCCTGCCCGAAGCTGAAGCACGGCAGTGCGCCGCCCGCTGGGGCAAGCACATCGACACGCTGTTCGACCAGGCTGCAGCCGACAAGGTGGCGGCAGAATGCGGCATGCGCACCGTCGGCTTTCCGGACGTGCCGCCGGTGGGCACGCTCTACGTCACGGCGCATTTCTCGGCCTATACCCTGGTGTCGATCGCGCTGTCCAGGCACTACGACCGGACCATCTACATCGTGGTCGGCACGCCGCCGGCGGAATTCGAGCAGACCATCGTCGACAGCGTGACCCGCGCCGGCGCGCGCGCCGTCATCATCCGCAGTAATTTTTCGATGCTCAAGAACATCCGCAACGCGATCGACGAAGGGTCGCTGGTGGTGTCCCTGATCGACGTTCCCTGGCACCGCCTGAAGATCCCGACCCGCGATTATTCCCGCTTCGACTTCGGCGCCGGCCAGATCGGCGCCAGCAAATCCATCTTCAGCATGGCCGAGCGCCTGGGCCTCAAGACCTGCTTCGTGCTGTGCGAACCAGGCGATGGCGAATTCAATATCGTCCACTACGGCGAGATGGACCAGGCCAGGTGCTTCGAGACGCTGGCCGAGGCGGTGGCGCGCCATCCCGACCATTTCGAGCGCTTCTGCGAGCTGCACGCGTACTACGGCGGCGGGCGCCAGACCGACGACATCGCCACCTTCACGCTGGGAGACAACCGGTACTGCGTGCGCGCCTGGGATTACAAATCCTGGAAGTTGTCCAAATCCGTTTCGGAGGCGATCGAGACCGCCCTGCGCGCCGACGAAAGGGAAGCCACCGGCCTGATACGCAGCGAACTGCAACGGCTGACCGGCCGCGCACATGAGCAAATTGTATATTTTTGACTGCGACGACTTCGTGCCGACCGAACAGGGTGGCCTGTTCAGCAAGGGCCGGCGCGAGTTCGCCCTGCACAGTGCTTCGGCCGCGCTGGTCACGCGCGTCGGCCAGCTGGTCGCATCGCAAACGGCTTTCGCGTCCGACCTGCTGCCGGCCCAGGCCCTGCGCGTGCTGCGGCACCAAGGTCTGGTCAGGGAAGTCGGCGCGCCCAAGCGGCTGGCCAGGCTGGTCCGCCTGCGCGCACAGGTGTTCGCCCATGCGCCCGCGTCGCTGACGCTCGGCCTGATCGCGGCGTGGCACATCCTGCGCGCGGCCTGGGCCGTTTTCTCGAACCGCAAGGCTTTTACGGTGCTTCCAGCTCGGGCGACGGGCGCCGTCGCGCGCCACTGGGCGGTGCTCACCAGGCCCTGGAGTCTGGTCGCGCTGGCCCTGGCCAGTAGCGCCTGGCTGGCAGCCCACCCTTCCCACCTGGGCGCCACGACGGCGTTCGGTACGCTGACGCTGGCGGGCAAGCTGGGCTTCTTCCTGCTGCTGGCGACCTTCGTGCTGTTTCATGAATCCGCCCATGCGGCAGCCGCCTACCAGCGGCTCGGCTTTTGTGGCGGCATCCGGTTCGGACTATTCTATGGCCTGCCGCATGTGCGCACCGGGGTTCCGCAGGCGAACGGGCTGGCGCGCGGCGACCGGCTGGCGATTTCCGCGAGCGGGTCGATCCTGCAAGTGGGCCTGTCGATCCTGGTCTTGCTGGCCGTGGGAGAACTGGCGCCGGTGCGGGCGGCGGCCGAGCTGTCGATCGCCATCGCGCTGGTCAACTGGCTGCCTTGGTTTCGGTCCGACGGCTACTGGATGCTGTCGGAACTGGCCGGCGGGCCGCTGCACCTGGGCTGGCGCTGGAGATCCATGCGGCCGGCCGACGTGCTTTACTCGGCGCTGACCGGGGTACTCGTGGCCGGCGTCGTCGCGATGCTCGTTCCGGCTTGAATCAACCATTTTTCGAGAGTCTCTTATGTTCCTGCGTTCCCTCTTCATCGCATGCCTGTTCCTTGCCAGTCCTCTCTCGACGGCCGGCCAGGTCGATCCCCTGTGGCTGGCCGCCAGCGAAACGCTGCGCGCCTCGCGCGACCTGGTGGCCAGCGACATCGATACGAACACCGTGATCACCGACGAGAATGGAAAGAACCTCAGCACCATCAACAAATCCACGAAGCTGACCGGCTGGCGCGACGGCGAGCCGGTGCGCACCACGGTGAAAATGGTCGAAAGCCAGCAGAGCGGATTGGGCGAGCTGAAGCTCGAATGGGGCATCGCAAACCACCCCGAGCAGGCGCTGGCCGATGCCGACAGCGTCGTGCGCGCCGGACCGGCGGTGCTGGACGGGAAGACTGCCGTGCTGTTCCACGTGACGGGCGTGCAGCGCAAGCGCCCCTTCACGGCCAAGGTCTGGATCGACGAGGCGAACAAGCTGCCGCTGCGCGCGGACTACGCCACCAAGGGCAATGCGATGGTGAAGTCGATGACCTACTCTGTGCTGTTCGGGCGCGACGAACAGGCGCGCTGGCTCCCCCTGAAGATCGACATCGATGCGACCGTCTCCGCCCTGTTCTACCAGGTCCGGATGCAGAGTGCGCAGCAGCTGTCGAACTGGGTGAAGCGCCCCTGAGCGGGACCGGGCTATACCTTACCCGATCGCAACAACCGCAGGTACGCCATGGAAAACCTGGAGAAGGCGATCGTGTTCATCTCCGACCGGTTCGACTCGAGCTCCGAGCTGCCGGAAGACTACAACGCGGGCAACCGCTTCTATGGCCGCGACCTCGCCGCCTGGCTGTGCGAACGGCTGGCGCAAGCCGGCCTGCAGGCCGATTTCCTGGACGAAGACTGGGGCTGGCTGGTGCTCGGGCAAGAGGCGCCGGCGACCCGTTTCGAGATCGCGGTGTATCACTTCGATGGCGAAAGCGCGAATGCGCCGGAATGGGGATTATGGATGCGCGCCTCGCGGCGCGAAAAACGCTTCTGGCGCTTCCACAAGACGGTGAAGACGGCGCTGCCGCCCGCCGTCGACAAGACCGTGCTGGACGGCATCGCCGCAATCGGGACGCGTGCACGCCCCTGGGACGACGGCCCCGCGGGATAAGACCGGCTCAGCCCAACGCCACCGGCGCCCCGCCCTGCTCCGTCACGTACTGCGACAGCGACGCGAACAGCTCCGAATCGTCGCGTGTGTTGCGCCATTCGTCGCCGACGCGCTTGTAGTGGTAGCCGCCCGAGCGCGACGCCACCCACATCTCCTGCAGCGGGGCCTGGCTGTTGACGATGATCTTCGTCGCATTGCGCAGGAATTCGATTTCCAGCACGTTGCCGCTGCGCCGGCATTCGACATCGACCACATCCTCGTCGTTCAACTTGTCGAGGCATTGCTCGATGCGGTCCAGGGTGCTTTCGGCCAGCGCCAAAAATTCGGATTCGGTCATGCTACACTCCAAAGTCTGCCAAATAAAACCCCATTTTAATCGTGAACTCCACCATCGCACGCCTTTCAGGTGCAGCCCTCGTGGCCGCGCTGCTGTCCGCCTGCGGCCAGACGGGTCCGCTCTACATGCCGAACCCGCCCGCCAAGCCGGCGCCGAGCGCCACCGCCGCGGCCAATCCGCAGCCCGCCCAGCCAGTTCCATCGAATAACGCCTCCACCCCGGCTCCTACCAAATAAGCTTTCTCATGTCGCACTTCCAGTACCAGAACGGCGTCCTGCACGCCGACAGCGTTGCCCTGTCCGCCATCGCCGAAGAACATGGCACCCCGACCTACGTCTATTCCAAGTCCGCGCTGCTGGAGAACTTCGGTGCCTATGCCGATGCTTGCCGCGGCCGTGACGCGCTGGTGTGCTACGCGATGAAGGCCAATTCGAACCTGGCCATCCTCGACCTGCTGGCGCGCCAAGGCGCGGGCTTCGACATCGTTTCGGGCGGCGAGCTGCTGCGCGTGATCGCAGCCGGCGGCGACCCCGGCAAGACCATCTTCTCGGGCGTGGGCAAGACCGTCGAGGAGATGCAGCTGGCGTTGGAAAAAGGCATCCTGTGCTTCAACGTCGAGTCGATCCCCGAGCTGCACCGCCTGAACGAGGTGGCCGCAAGCATGGGCAAGCGCGCCCCGGTGTCGCTGCGCGTGAACCCGAACGTGGACGCCAAGACCCACCCCTACATCGCCACCGGCCTGAAGGCCAACAAGTTCGGCGTGGCCTTCGACGACGCGCTGGCAACCTACCGTGCCGCGGCATCGCTGCCGAACCTGGACGTGGTCGGCATCGACTGCCACATCGGCTCGCAGCTGCTGGACGACGCGCCGCTGCTGGAGGCGCTGGACAAGCTGATCGAACTGATCGACACCCTGGGCAGCGAAGGCATCGTGTTGCACCACCTCGACATCGGCGGCGGCCTGGGCGTGAACTACGGCGCCGAAGGCGACAAGCCGCCGGTCCCGGTGGGCGACTACCTGGGCCGCCTGTTCGCCCGCATCGACGCCTGGCGCGCCGACAAGCACGGCGGCGCCCCGATCAAGGTGATCTTCGAGCCGGGCCGCTCGATCGTGGCCGATACCGGCGTGCTGCTCACCAGGATCGAATTCCTGAAACCGGGCGTGGAAAAGAACTTCGCCATCGTCGACGCGGCCATGAACGACCTGATGCGACCGACCCTGTACCAGGCCTGGATGGGCGTGCAGCCGGTCGCGCCGCGCGAAGGCGACAAGCTGACCTATGACGTGGTGGGTCCGGTGTGCGAGTCGGGCGACTGGCTGGCGCGCGAGCGCGAGCTGAATGTGGAGCCGGGCGACCTGCTGGCCATCATGACGGCCGGCGCCTACGGCATGACCATGGCCTCGAACTACAACACCCGCGGCCGAGCGGCCGAGGTGATCGTCGATGGCGACCGGGTCCATGTGATCCGCCAGCGCGAGAATCCGGCGGATCTGTTTGCGCTGGAATCGATGTTGAAGTAATTCGTAGGGTGGTCGTCATTCAGCCCACCGGACTGAATGACCGCCGACCGCCCTAGGTTGCCGCGGTCCGCCTGCCGTAGCTCCAATACATCCGCAGCCCCAGCAGCACCGCCACGATCGCACCGAAAATGATCGGCTGCTGGAAGTCGTTCTTCCCCGCCTTCATCCACCAGTAATGCAGGATGCCCAGCGGCGCGATCAGGTAGATCAGCCGGTGCAGCCACTGCCAGCGCTTGCCGCCCAGGCGCCGGACCATGGCGTTGGTGCTGGTGACCGCCAGCGGAATCAGCAGGACGAAGGCGATGAAGCCGACCGTGATGAAGGGGCGCTTGAGCACATCCTTGAGCATCGCCGCGATGTCGAAGAAGTGATCGAACCAGAAGAAGCAGGTGAAGTGCACCAGGGCGTAGAAAAAGGCGAACAGGCCCAGCATGCGGCGCAGCTTGATGACCCAGTTCCAGCCCGTGAAACGGCGCAGCGGCGTCACCGCCAGCGTGATGCACAGGAAGTACAGGGTCCAGTCGCCGCTGCCGCGCGTGAGGAATTCGAGCGGCTCGACCGGTACGCCCTGGGCCGTCAGCCAGGCCATGCGCAGGAAAGGCAGCAGGGCCAGCACGAAGACGGGCGCCTTGATGCCGGCAAGCTGTTTGCTGGACGGGTTGAAAGCCATCAGTAGAATTTCTTCAGGTCCATGCCGCTGTACAGCGACGCGACCTGGTCATAGCCGTTGAACATCAGGGTCTTGCGCTTGGGCTTGAAGAAGCCGTCCTCGCCGATGCGGCGCTCGCTGGCCTGCGACCAGCGCGGGTGGTCGACGTTCGGGTTCACGTTGGAGTAGAAACCGTATTCGTTGGGCGCCGAATCGTTCCACGCCGTACGCGGCTGGCGGCTCACCAGGCGAATCTTGACGATCGACTTGGCCGACTTGAAACCATACTTCCAGGGCACGATCAGGCGCACCGGCGCGCCGTTCTGGTTCGGCAGGACCTGGCCGTACATCCCGACCGTGAGCAGGGTGAGCGGGTGCATGGCCTCGTCCATGCGCAGGCCTTCCACATAGGGCCAGTCGAGCACCGGGCTGCGCAGGCCGGGCATCTGGCGGTTATCGGCCAGGGTGGTGAATTCGACGTACTTGGCGTTGGCCGTGGGCTCGACCTGCTTCAGCAGGTTCGACAGCGAATAACCGACCCAGGGAATCACCATCGACCAGCCCTCGACGCAGCGCAGGCGGTACACCCGCTCTTCCAGCGGCGCCAGCTTGAGCAGGCGGTCGATGTCGAGGGTGACCGGCTTTTTGACCTCGCCTTCGATCGTGACCGTCCAGGGCCGGGTGCGTAGAGTATGCGCGTTCTCGACCGGGTCGCCCTTGTCGGTACCGAATTCGTAGAAGTTGTTGTAGGAAGTGGCGTCCTTGAACGCCGTCTGCGGCTCGGTCGCGGACAGGGCGGCGTTGCGGGTGGCGGCCAGTTTCGCGCCCTGGGCAAAGGCTTCGCGGTTGGCCATCTCCCAGATGCCGCTGCCGACCGCGGCGGTGGCGGCGATGCGGGCGATGAACTGTCGCCGGCCTTCGTAGACCTCGCGCGGTGTGATCTCGGAGGGAAGGATGATCCCGCCTTCGCCGGGTTTCTTGATCAGCATGACAAAACCTCACGGATGATGTGAGGTTTTACATTACACCACTTTCCCTTAAAGCAGGGTTAGGCCACCCACGGAGCCGTGGGCGGCCTTGGTCAATTACAGTTCGCCGTACGAGTGCAGGCCCGACAGGAACATGTTCACGCCCAGGAAGGCAAAGGTCGTCACCAGCAAGCCCACCACCGACCACCAGGCCGCCACGCGGCCGCGTAGGCCCGACATCAGGCGCATGTGCAGCCAGGCCGCGTAGTTGAGCCAGACGATCAGCGCCCAGGTCTCTTTCGGGTCCCAGGACCAGTAGCCGCCCCAGGCTTCGGCCGCCCACAGCGCGCCCAGGATGGTGGCGACCGTGAAGAAGGCGAAGCCGACCGAGATCGACTTGTACATCACGTCGTCCAGCACTTCCAGTGCCGGCAGGCGGTCGGCCAGGATGCCGTGGGACTTCAGCAGGTAGGCGGTGCCGACCATGGCGGCCAGCGCGAAGGTGCCGTAGCCGATGAAGTTGGCCGGCACGTGGATCTTCATCCACCAGCTCTGCAGGGCGGGAACGAGCGGCTGGATCTGGGCGGCGTCGCGCGAGACCGTGTACCACAGCAGGAAAGCCACCGCGGCCGAGATCACCAGCAGCACGAAGGGGCCGAGCTGGCGGGTGGCGTAGCGCTGCTCGTAGTACAGGTAGAACATCGCCGTGATCAGGGAGAACAGGATGAACACTTCGTACAGGTTCGACACCGGGATGTGGCCCACGTCCGGCCCCAGCAGGTAGGACTCGTACCAGCGCACCATCATGCCGGTCCAGCCCAGCACCACGCCGGCCCAGCACAGCTTGCTGCCGACCGAGCCGCCGAAGGCGGACCTGCCGGCCAGGCCGACCCAGTAGAAGACGGTCGAGAACACGAACAGCGCGCTCATCCACAGGATGGCCGACTGGCTCGACAGCATGTACTTCAGGAAGAATTTCTGGTTAGCCGCCTCGATGGCCCCGCCATACTGCGATATCGCCCACAGCGCCAGCAGCGCCACCAGCGGAATCAGCCAGCGCACCGGCTTCCAGTGCCAGCCCAGCAGGGCAAAGGTCGGCGCGCTCAGCACCAGGATCACCTGCTCGTAGATGTCCATGTGGTGGGCGTAGCGGTTCAGCGCGAACAGCGCTGCCAGCAGAAGGCCGGCGCCGTACAGCCAGTCGGCGAGATTCAGGCGCCGGAAGAAGCCGGGTTGCTGGACATAGGCCGTGGTCCGGCCGGCTTGCGAAAGTTCCATCGTGGTCTCCAGTGCCGCGGGCCTCAGGCCGGCTGCGGCAGTTTTGCTGTCAAATCGGCGAACTCGCGCTCGAAGTCGAGCGTCTTGCGCTGGGTGCTCATCGCCATCAGGGCATGTGCTTCGCTACCATTGCCACGAACCCAGACCCAGATGCGCCGTTCACGAATATAAAACATTGCGAACACGCCCGCCACCAGTAGCAGGCAGCCGAGGTAGACGATGCTCTTGCCCGGCGAGCGGGTCAGCTGCAGTACCGAAGCTTTCACTTCGGTGAACTCTTCCAGCTGCAGGTAGACCGGCGCGCCGTAGAACACCGAGTCCGACAGCGCATTGGTGGCCAGCTGCAGCCAGCGCCCGTGGGGTTCGGTCGGCTCGACCGGCGGCTCGCCGGCACGCGCATTGGCGGCCTGCCACAGCTCCCACATGGCGCCGTTGAGCATCTTCATGAAGATGGCGGCTGCCTTTTCCTGGTCCGCCGCCGGAATCTTTTCCAGGAACTGCGACACGCCCACGAAGCCGCCGCGGCCATCCGCCCCGGCGAAGATGGCCAGGGTGCGCGCCGCCGATTCTTCCAGCTGGACGCTCAGGCCGCCTTGGGCACGCTGTTCCGGCCCCAGCGCGCGTGCCGCGTAGCGCCGGGCCGCTTCCTGGCGCAGGCTGGGCTCGGACAGGGCCGCGCGCAGGCGCATCCAGCTGCGCACGCTGTAGTTGTCGTCGGCCGGAATGCGCAGGAAGCTGAAGTTGTCGGACGGGTTGCTGCGCACGCCGGCCAGGTAGACCTGGGCGCCTTCGAGCGTCACCGGCTGCATGTAGTTCAGGAATTCGCGCGCCTGGCCGGTCTTGTCGCGCAGCTTGTACTGCACGCTGGGGCCGACGTTCTTGAGGTTCTTGGTGTCGGCCGGCTTGGCAGCCGAGCCGGAGGCCTTGCCCAGGGTCGCCGCAAACTGTTCGTTGAAGGAGGTGTTCCTGGCGACCGCGCGCGCATCCTGGGCGGGCGCCACGTTCTCGACGTTGAAGGGGCGGAAGCCCGACCATTCGACCGACCAGGTCTCGCCGCCCTGCTTCAGTTCGGTTGCCGAGCCGACCGTGCCATCGATCTGGAACGGCTTGTCCCCTGCTCCGCTCATCGGGAACCCGGTGAGCTTGAGCTTGCTGCCGCCGTCCTCGAAGCTGGACTGGTAGACGGCCACGCCCTTGTAGATCAGCGGGTGGTTGACCTTGATCGTGGCCGGGAAGGTCTTGCCGGTGTCAATGTCGCGCACGACGACGTCGCTGGCGAACAGCTTGGGCATGCCGGTCGAGTAGAAATCGATGTGGAACTTCTTGAGCTGGATCGAGAACGGCAGTTCCTGCACCAGCACGCCCGAAGCCTGCGGCAGCAGCGCGGTATTGCTGGTCTGGCCCTCGGCGATCAGGGTGTTGCCGCGGAAGCTGGGGTTCGAGACGCTCAATCGGTGCTGGGCCGGGATGTCGGCGATCACGCCGCTGCCGCCGAAAGGCGTCTTGCCCAGGAACCACTGCTGGAACTTGACCGGCAGTTCCGAGTCGAGCATGCCGCCCAGCAGGATCACGATGATGGCCGTGTGCGCGAAGATGTAGCCGAACTTGTTGCCAGCGCCCTTCTTGGCCGCCACCAGGGTCCCATTCTCCTTGTCGACCAGCTTGACCGCATAGCCGGCGTGGCGCAGGCGCTCGGCGGTCTGGCCGGCCAGTTGCGCGCGCTCGAGCGGCGCTTCCCACTCGAGCTTGTGGTGGAAATTGCGCAGGGATTCTTCACGCACGTTCTCGCGCCAGCTGCGCATGTCGCGCAACATCTTGGGTGCATTGCGCACCACGCACAGGCCGGTGGAGAGGATCAGGACGACCAGGATCAGCAGGAACCACCAGCTCGAGTACACGCTGTACAGGCCGAGTTTGGCGAAGACTTCGAACCAGAAGGGACCGAACTGGTTCACGTAGTTCGGCATCGGCTCGTTCTGCTTGAGCACGGTGCCGATGACCGAGGCGATGGCGACGATCGTCAACAGGCTGATGGCGAAGCGCATCGAAGACACCAGCTCGACCGCTTCGGCGAACCCGCGGCGGCGGGTGTTCAGTTCAATTCCGGTGGTACTCATTCTCTACAGCTTTCGTGACGCGCGATAAACCTGTCGAGCATACAGCAAAAAAGGCGGCTGGCTCAGCGCCGCCGCCTTTGTTTTCGTACGCAGCGCCGATTACTTCAGGCCCGCGATATAGTCGGCCACCGCCTTCATTTCTTCCGGCGACATGCGCTGCGCCAGCGCGGTCATCTGGATGCTGTTCTTGCGGGTGCCGTTCTTGAACGCGTCCAGCTGGGCATAGGTGTAGTCCTGGTGCTGGCCCGACAGGCGCGGGTACTGGGCCGGGATGCCGCCCGCGGTGGCGCCGTGGCAGCTGGCGCATGCGGCGACGCCCTTCTCGGCGATGCCGCCGCGGTAGATCTTGCGGCCGAGTTCCACGGTGTCCTTGTTCTTGGCGGCGCCGGGCTTCGGTTTCTGGGTCGACAGGTAAGCGGCGATGTTGCGCTTCTCATCGTCCGTCAGCATCTTGGCGTAGGTCGTCATGATCGGCTGCTGGCGGTTCGGGGTAGTGAAGTCGACCAGCTGCTTGTGGGTGTAGGCGTCGATCTGGCCGGCCAGCTTCGGATTGGCGACGATGGTCGAGTTGCCGGCGGCGCCGTGGCAGGACATGCAGGCGGGCAGGCCGCGTGCGGCGTCGCCCGAATCGTAGAGGGTTCCGCCCTTGGCCGGGTCGGCCTTGGCGACGGCAGTATGCGGAGCGTCGGCCGCGGACACACTACCGCACAGGGCCAGGCTTGCAACCAACAAGGACTTCAAAAGCGGAAACGTCAAACGATTCATTCAAGCACCCTGAAAAAGTCAAAAACAGTATTTTGGATTTACAGTGATACAAGTGCAGCGGCCTTACTGGTCCGATGCTCCCCCGGAGCGGAGCACCGATCAACCCCTTATTGTACAATAGCTTTGTTTCCGTATCGCCATTCCGTTGTCATTTAAACCTTCCCCTTATGTCCAAACTTTGGCAAGCCCGGTTCTTCACGACCGTTAACCAGTTGCGCGATCTCCCGGGCACCCAGGTTCCCGAAATTGCCTTCGCCGGGCGCTCGAACGCGGGCAAATCCACGGCGATCAATATTCTCACCAACCAGAAGGGCCTGGCCTTCGCGTCCAAGACGCCGGGCCGCACCCAGCACATCAATTATTTCTCGATCGGCGGCGCTCACGTGGGCCAGCACCGCAAGGACCCGACCATCGTCGAAGAGATCCAGGCCCTGCTGGTCGACCTGCCGGGCTACGGCTATGCCGAAGTGTCCGGCACGGCCAAGCTGCACTGGCAGAAGCTGCTGGGCGACTACGTCCAGCGCCGCGAGCAACTGGCCGCGCTGGTCCTGATCATGGATTCGCGCCGTCCCTTTACCGACCTCGACGTGCAGATGCTGGAATGGTTCGCCCCGACCGGCAAGCCGATCCACTGCATCCTGACCAAGGCCGACAAGCTCAACCAGAACGAAAAAACCAACGCCCTGCGCCAGGCGCGGCAAATCCTCGACAGCTATGTCGACGAGGAAGGCGAAGGCTTCCCCTTCACCGTGCAGCTGTTCTCGGCCCTCAAGCGCATCGGCATCGAGGAAGCGGACGCCAAGATCCTCGAGCTGCTCGGCCTGGACCAGGACGACGCTGCCGCGGACGACACGATTGAGGATTCGGATTCGGAATAATCCCGGGATTGCCGGGACAACCTTGGAAATGCCATGACCATCATCACGCCCGCCACTTATCCTGCCGCCCGCATGCGCCGCATGCGCCGCGATCCGTTCTCGCGCGCCCTGATGCGCGAAAACGTCGTCACGTCCTCGGACCTGATCTACCCGGTCTTCATCCTCGACGGCCAGAACCAGCGCCAGCAGGTAGCCTCGATGCCGGGCGTGGAACGGGTCTCGGTCGACCTGCTCCTGAAGATGGCCGAAGAGGCCGTCGCGCTGGGCATCCCGATGCTGGCCCTGTTCCCGGTGGTCGACGCCTCGCTCAAGACCTATGACGGCGTGGAAGCGACCAATCCGGAAGGCCTGGTGCCGCGCGCCGTGCGCGAGCTGAAGAAGCACTTCCCGGAACTGGGCATCATGACCGACGTGGCGCTCGACCCGTACACGACCCACGGCCAGGACGGCCTGCCGGACGAGAACGGCTACATCGTCAACGAAAAGACCATCGAGATGTTGATCCGGCAATCGCTGGCCCAGGCCGAAGCCGGCGTGGACGTGGTGGCGCCGTCGGACATGATGGACGGCAGGATTGGAGCAATTCGCGGCGCTCTGGAAAAGGATAGCCACATCCATACCCGCATCATGGCCTACTCGGCCAAGTATGCCTCGGCGTTCTATGGCCCCTTCCGCGACGCGGTCGGTTCTGCGGCCAACCTGGGCAAGGCAGATAAAAACACCTACCAGATGGATCCGGGCAACAGCGACGAGGCCCTGCGCGAAGTGGCGCTCGACCTGGCCGAAGGCGCCGACATGGTGATGGTCAAGCCGGGCATGCCCTACCTGGACGTGGTGCGCCGCGTGAAGGACGAGTTCAAGGTGCCGACTTTCGCCTACCAGGTCAGCGGCGAGTATGCGATGTTGAAGGCCGCCGCACAGAACGGCTGGCTGGATCATGACAAGGTGATGATGGAGTCGATGATGGCGTTCAAGCGGGCTGGGGCGGATGGGGTGCTGACCTATTTCGCGCTGGAGGTGGCGCGTAAGTTGAAGGCGCAGGGGTAGTTCTGCTTGCTGGACCAATGAAAAACGGCGCTCATTGAACTGACCCCATAAAGTTGGACAGTTAAGTCCGCTAGGCAGCCAAGGCCTGAGTCCTGTACTGAACGGGACTCAGGCCTTTTAATTTGAGCTTGATGCGGTCGTGATTGTAATAGTGGATGTAGTGGACCAGGCCATCGCGTAATTCATCGATGCTGCCGAACCTGTTCAGGTGGAAGTACTCAGACTTGAGTACGGCGAAGAAAGCTTTCCATGGCTGCGTTGTCGAGACAGTTTCCCTTACGAGACATGCTCTGCACGAGTTGACGCTCTTGGAGCTGGCGTTGGTAGGCCGGCACCCGGTACTGCCACCCCTGGTCGGAGTGCAGTATCGGCCTCTCATTTGGTCCGAGCTTGGCCAGCGCTTTCTTGAGCATCGAATTGACCAGCTCAAAGGCAGGACGTTTGCTCGTTTCGAAAGCGACGATCTCTCCGTTGTACAGGTCCAGTACCGGGGATAGGTACAGCTTTTCTCCGGCCACGTGGAATTCCGTCACGTCCGTCACCCACTTCTGATTTGCGGTTTTTGCGTTGAACCGGCGCTGCAATGCATTAGGCGCAGCGTGGCCCACCTCGCCCTTGAACGAGCGGTACTTCTTCGGTCGCACCAGCGATTTCAAGCCCAGCGTGCCCATCAGGCGCTGAACCGTCTTGTGGTTCACCTGGCATCCCAACCGGCGCAGCCCGGCCGTGATGCGCCTGTAACCGTAGCGGCCCTTGTGGCTGTTGAAGATCGTCCGAATCTGCTCCTTGAGCTGCTCGTACTTGTCTGCAGCCTGAAGGGATTTTCGCTGGTAGTAAAAAGTACTGCGCGCCAGGTTGGCCTGCTTCAGCAAGTCGGCCATTGGAAACTGCTGCCTTAGTTCATGCACTACTTGCGCTTTTTCTGCGGCACTTGCTTCTGCCGCGCCTGAACTAAGGCTTGCAATTTTTTTGTGTAAGCCAGCTCCATGCGCAGCTGCTTCACCTCGGCCAGCAATTGCTCGCGGCTGAGCTTGTCATCGTCGGGCGGATTATCTGGCGCTGGTTCTGGCGTCGGCATTGCTTTGGATCTTCCTCGTGGGCGCGGCATCAATGCCTCGACGCCCCCATCTCGATATGCTCGCTCCCAGATGCCAACCATTGCATGGTGACGAATGTCGAACTTGGCGGCAGTCTGGATCATTGAGAGTTGATTGTCCCACATGTGCCGTAGCACCGACAGTTTGAACTCGACACTGTACTTGCTCGATTTCTTGCTTAGCCCCGCGTTCCCATGAACACGGTAGGCCATGACCCACCTCTCCAGCATGGCGTGGGTCGACACTCCGTGTCGCTTCGCGATCCCACGATATCCAACGGAGCTGTCGGCCAGATAGTCCTGGACAACCGCGAGCTTGAACTGCTCGCTGTACTTGGCCATGAAAAACCCCCCAAAAGTTGTGTCCAACTTTTGGGGGTCAGTTCATCATGCGCCTTTTTTGTTTGTATTCTGGTTCGCAAACAAACTTGGGTCCCGCGAAGGCGGGAACCCAATTTTCTTAGCCCTGCCCGAACCTAGCGCCACTGCTGCGGCGGCTTATAGTCCGGAAACATCTCCTTGAACAGGAAAGTCATGAGCTGGTCAGAGTCCTCCGGCCGCGCGCTCAGCTTGACGATCCGTCCCAGGCGGTGCGAGTCCCACTCGAAATCGCCTTTCTTTTCACGACGGATCAGCTCGATCATCTTCTTGACCACCGCGATCTCGATGTCCGGCTCGCTGCCCTGCTCCACCGTCACCTGCGTCAGCCAGCGGCGCTGGAAGTTCGGGTTCCAGCCGCGGAACTTCAGGTCCATGCTGTGGAAGGTCTTGTTCGATACCGAGAACACGCCGCCGCTTTCGTTGCGGTCTTCGCGGCCGCGGCCGTTGATGGCGGCGATGTTGGCCAGCGCATTGCGCGTGCCCTTGGCCGCTTCGCTTTCCTCGGACGGCGTTTCGCTGCCGGTGGCGGCCCCGCGCTGGCGCCGGCGCGCCGCAATGAAGTCCTGCATGTCGACCGGTTTGGCGTCGTCGAACTTTTGCTGCGGCTTGGTTTCCTTGACCGGCTCTTCCGGCGGCGTCGTGATGGTGTCCGGCAGGCGCGCGATCTCGATGCGCTCCAGCTTCGGCACCGTAATCGACGGCAGCGGCAAGGGCTTGGGCGCCTGCTCGCGCACCGCTTCCGTCGGTTTCTGTTTCATCGGCGCGACATAGACCACCTGGCCCTCGTCGCCCGAGGCCGGCTTGGCCTGCTTCGCGTCCTTGTCGGGGCTGAACAGCCAGATCGCGACCAGCAGCAGGTGCAGCAGGATCGTGCCCACCAGCGCCGGGCGGTTCGGCCCGTGGCGCCCGTACGCGGGCACGCTGCGGCCCTGCGCCGGCAAGGGCTGGCCGCAGTGCGCGCAGACGTCGCTGTGCTCTTCGTAGGTGTGGGAATGGTCACGCAAGGTCAAACGAATCCTGGGTCATCTATCAATACTGCATGAGAGCCCGCAGTCTAACCGTTTTGCGGCGGAGACGCACTTTGGATGGACTTAAAGGCAACAGAGATTACCTGTGGATGTTCCTGATGGATGTTACAAGATGTTTCAGCACGGCAGGCGGGATCTGTCCCCGCCTGCCGTCCGGCTCAGTGGGCCGGCTGTTCTTCCAGTTTGGCCAGCTGCTTGTCGGTCATCGGACCGGTGCCGCTGTACTTGTCGAGGTAGAGGTAGATCACCGGGGTGATGTACAGCGTGATCACCTGCGAGAAGATCAGGCCGCCCACCACGGCCAGGCCGAGCGGCTGGCGCAGCTCGGCGCCGGCGCCGATGCCCAGCGCGATCGGCAGCGCGCCCATCATCGCCGCCAGGGTCGTCATCAGGATCGGACGGAAGCGCAGGATGCAGGCCTCGCGGATCGCTTCCTGGGGTTTCAGCCCCTGCGTTCGCTGGGCGTCGAGCGCGAAGTCGATCATCATGATCGCGTTCTTCTTGACGATACCGATCAGCATCAGGATGCCGATCATCGCGATCAGGGTCAGGTCCATGTTGAAGATCCACAAGGTCAACAAGGCCCCCACCGCCGCCGACGGCAGGCCGGCCAGGATGGTCAGCGGGTGGATGTAGCTCTCGTACAGCACGCCGAGCAGCACGTAGATCACGCCGATGGCGGCGATGATCAGGATCAGCTGGCTCGACTGGGTGTCCTTGAACACCGCCGCGTCGCCACCGTAATTGGTGATGATCGAGGCCGGCAGCTTCATCTCGCGGCCCATCTGCTCGATGGCGGCGGTGGCGTCGCCCAGCGGCACGTTCGGCGCCAGGTTGAAGGACAGCGTGATCGCCTGCAGCTGGCCCTGGTGGTTGACCGCCAGCGGGCCGACCGTGCGGCGCACGGTGGCAAAGCTCGACAGCTTGACCAGCTCGCCGTTTTTGCTGCGCACCGACACGCGCGACAGCGCTTCGTCGTAGTAGCGGTCGCTCGGGGCCGCTTCCAGGATCACGTAGTAGCTGGCCGCGGTCGAGTAGATGGTCGAGACCTGGCGTTCGCCGAAGGAGGCGTACAGCACGGTGCGGATGTCGGCCATTTCCACGCCCAGCAGCGCGGCCTTGTCACGGTCGATGTCGATGGTGGCTTGCAGCGCCTTGTTCTGCGAGTCGCTGGTGACGTCGCGGAAGCGCTGGTCCTGACGCATGCGCTCGAGGAATTGCTCGGCCCAGGCGCTGATGTCGCCGCCGGACACGCTCTGCAAGGTGTACTGGTAGCGGCTCTTGGACTGGCGCCCGCCCAGCTGCAGGTTCTGCACCGGCGACAGGAACACCTGCACGCCGGCCACCTGGCGCGTGGCCTTGCGCAGCTCGTCCACCACCAGCGGCATGGCGGGGCGCTGGCTGCGCGGCTTCAGGACCAGGAACATGCGGCCGGTGTTGCCGCCGCCGCTGAAGGACGTCACGCTCTGCACGTGGGGGCTGGCGCGCACGATGTCGACCACCTGCGCCTGCAGCTGCATCAGCTTGAACGAAGAGGTGTCTTCGGAGGCCTCGACCATCACGCGCAGCTGGCCGATGTCTTCTTCCGGGAAGAAACCCTTCGGCATGGTCGAGTACAGCACGGCGGTCAGCACCACGGTGCCCACCGCCAGCATCAGCACGATGAAGCGGTGGCGCAGCGCCATGTCCAGGGTGCGGGCATAGCCGTCGCGCACGTTGGTGAACATGGCTTCGAAGCGGCGGCCGACCCAGGACATTTCTTTCGGATCGACATGGCCGCCGTGCTTGATCAGGCGCGAGCACATCATCGGCACCAGGGTCAGCGAGACGATGGCCGAGACCAGCACCGCCAGGCCGACGATCACGGCGAATTCGCGGAACAGCAGGCCGATCACGCCCGGCATGAAGAAGATCGGGATGAACACCGCCACCAGCGAAATCGAGATCGAGATGATGGTGAAGCCCATCTCGCGCGAGCCGACCAGGGCCGCCTGCATCGGCTTCTTGCCCATCTCCATGTGACGCACGATGTTTTCCAGCACCACGATGGCGTCGTCGACCACCAGGCCGACGGCCAGCGTGATACCGAGCAGGGAAATGTTGTCGAGGCTGTAGCCGAAAGCGTACAGGAGCGACAGCGCGCCCAGCAGCGAGATCGGCACGGTGACGGCCGGGATCAGGGTCGCGGTCAGGCGGTGCAGGAACAGGAAGATCACCAGGATCACCAGGACCACGGTGCCGGCCAAGGTCAGGTTGACGTCGTGGATCGCCTCGCGGATCGAGACCGAGCGGTCGTTCACCAGGTGGATCTTGATCGATTGCGGCAGCTGGGTCTCGAAGCGCGGCATCAGCGCGCGCACGGCGTCGACCACCTGCACGGTGTTGGCGTTGGGCTGGCGCTGCACCATCAGCACGATCGAGCGCTCGCCGTTCAGGCTGCCGGTAGCCTTGACCGACTGGTAGCTGTCCTCGACTTCGGCGATGTCGCGCAGGCGCACCGGCAGGCCGTCGCGGGTGGCGACGATCAGGCCGGCGAAGTCGGCGGCCTTCATCAGCTGGCCGCCGCCCTGGATGGTCAGGCTCTGGCTCGGGCCGTCCAGGATGCCGAGCGGGGTAATCGAGTTGGCCGAACGCAGCGCGGTGGCGAGTTCCGACATCGAAATGTTACGTGCGGCCATCAGGTCGTGCTTGGCGCGCACCCGCACCGCGAAGCGCTTGCCGCCGTTGACCGTCACCTGGGCGATGCCCGGCAGGGTCGAGATCGCCGGCGAGACCAGGTTTTCCGCGTAGTCGTTCAGCTCCGACAGGTTCATCGACGGCGAGGTCATGTGCATGAACAGGATCGGGGCGTCGGCCGGGTTGATCTTGCGGTAGGACGGCAGGTCGGTCATTTCCTGCGGCAGCTGGCGCTGCACCTGCAGCAGCGCGGCCTGCACGTCGACGGCGGCCTGGTTGACGTCGATCGATTCGTCGAACTCGAGCGTCAGCGAGGTATTGCCCTGGGTGTTGGTCGAGCTGATCGTCTTGATGCCGGCGATGGTCGCGAACTGCTTTTCCAGCGGCAGCGCGACCGACGAGGCCATGTTCTCCGGGCTGGCGCCCGCGAGGTTGGCGTTGACGTTGATGACCGGCGTGTTATAGCTCGGCAGCGCCGCGACCGGGATGTGCATGTAGGCCAGCACGCCGACCAGGATCAGGGCCAGCGACAGCAGCACCACCATCACGGGACGGCGGATACACAGTTCCGACAGGTTCATGCCTTGTCACCCTTTTTCTCGGCGCTGGCGGCTTTCTCGGGTTTGGCGCCCGCCAACCGCACCTTGCCGCCCGGACGCAGGTTCTGCTTGCCTTCGGTGATGACCTGTTCGGTCCCTTGCAGGCCGGTCACGGCAGCATACTCGCCGAAGCCGTGCAGGCGCGCCACCTTGACCTGCTTCGCCTTGTTCTCTTCGCCCACCACGTAGACGAAGGTGCCGTTGGTGCCGGTGATGATGGCGTTCTGCGGGATCACGACGGCGTCGCGGATGGTCTGGACGGTGATCTTCGTCGTCACGTACTGGCCCGGCCACAGCATCGAGGACGGATTGGCGAACTGGGCCTTCACGCGGATGGTCCCGGCGGCCGCGTCGACCGCGTTGTCGACGAATTTCAGTTCGCCGGTCACCGGCTTGGCTTGCGCCCCCGCGGTCGCCTCGACCGCCACCTTGCCGGCGCGCTGGGCCGCCAGCACGGCGCCGAGGCTCGACTCCGGCAGGTTGAAGGAGACGTCGATCGGATCGAGCTGGGTGATGGTGGTCAGGGACGTGCTCGGCTGCACCAGGGCGCCCGGGTGGATGTCGATGGCGCCGACGCGGCCCGACATCGGGGCGCGGATGGTGGTGTAGCTGGCGCTCACCTGGCTGGCGCGCGCGGCCGCGGCATTGCTCTGGACCAGCGCACGCGCCGCCTCGACCTGGCTGCGCAGCGAGTCGACCGCGCTCTGGGACAGGAAGCCCTGGGCCGACAGTTCCTGGCTGCGCTTGTACTGGCGCTCGAGGTCGGCCAGGGTGGCGCGGTTCTGCGCCACCTGGGCTTCGGCGCGCGCCACGTTGGCGCGGTCGGCGCGGTCGTCCAGCGAGAACATGACCTGGCCTTCCTTGACGAACTGGCCTTCGCGGATGTGGACCTGGCGGATGGTGGCGGTGGTCTGCGGGTGCAGGTCGACGGTGCGCACCGGGGTCACGGTGCCGTTCGCGGAAAGTTCCACGCCGACGTCCTGGCGTTGCGGCGCCACCACGTTGACCGTAGTCGGCGGCATGCCGCCCTTGCCACCCGGGCCCTTGCCGGGGCCGTTGTCGGCATGGGCGCCGTCACCCTTGTTCAGGTACCAGGCGCCGGCCACGGCCAGCGCCACGACACCCACGATGAATCCCGCACTCTTCTTTTTCATGTTCGTCCCTTGCCGCCAGTCCCGGCGGCTCTTTCTCTTGTGTGATCCGGCCCGAAGCCTTGGAGCGCGCGCACTGACGACGACCCAACGCTCCATTCTCGCACGGCCATGTTTCTGGATTGTGTATTCCGTGTCTTTACTTGTTCGGGTAGTACTCGGGCAACACCAGGGTCACCTCCAGGCCGCCATCGGGGTGGTTGGCCAGGGTGATGCTGCCGCCATGCTGTTCCGCGATGTTGCGGGCGATGGTGAGGCCCAGGCCGGTGCCGCCCGATTCGCGCGAGCGCGAGGTCTCGACCCGGTAGAACGGATCGAACACCCGGCCCAGTTCGGCGGCCGGGATGCCCGGTCCCTTGTCGCGGATGCGCACGCGCGCCGCGCCGCTGGTGCGGTCGACGCAGACGCGCGCCTCGCGGCCGTATTTCACCGCGTTGTCGATCAGGTTGCCGAGGCAGCGGCGCAGGTCCAGCGGCCGGCCCATCATGGCCATGCCGGCCTGGCCCTTGAGCGCCACCTGCTGGCCGGCGTCGACGGCGTCGGCGCACACGGCTTCCAGCAGCGAATCGAGGTCCAGCATCTGCATGTTCTCGGTGGTGTCCATGCTGCGCGCCAGCACCAGGCCTTCGCGCACCATCTCCTGCATCGCCGACAGGTCGCCGATCAGGCGCTCCTGCAGGTCGGCATCGGCCACCTTTTCCAGGCGCAGGCGCATGCGCGTCAGCGGCGTCTGCAGGTCGTGCGTGATCGCCGCCAGCATCTGGGTGCGCTGGAAGATGTACTGGCGGATGCGCGCCTGCATCGCATTGAAGGCGGCGCTGGCCTGGCGGATCTCGCTGGCGCCGCTCAGGGCGAGCGGCGCGCGGTTGATGTCCTGGCCGAGGTCCTGGGCCGCGCGCGCCAGCACCTTCAGGGGCTTGGTGGTCATGCGCGCCACCACGTAGGCCAGGGCGGCGATGCTGACCAGGAACAGGCCGATGGTGGTGCGGTAGTCGGTCTCGGGACCGGAGAAGGCCGAGCGCGGCGGCAGCACCGACAGGCGCAGTTCCTCGCCGTCGCGCAGGCGCACGTTCAGGGTTTCGCAGGCGCCTTTCCACTGGGTGCGGATCAGGCCGTAGAGCACGGTCTGCTGGTGCGGCATGTCGCACGAGGCCGGGCGGTTGGCGGACGAAGTGATGCTGTAGCCGTCGCCCAGGCGCGCCGCCAGCGAACGCGCGAACCAGCTCGGCGCCGCGGCCAGCGGCTGGGGCGCGCCCACTTCCAGGCGCAGGCCGGGACGATTGGCCACCGACAGGTAGACCGCGCGCGCCGAGGTCGGCACGATCTCGGTCGCCATCACCAGTTGCTCGGCGCGTTCGAGCAGGTGCTGGTCGCGCTGCTGTTCGATCACCCGCTGGCGTTCGAGGTCGGCCGCCAGCTGGGTCAGGGTTGCCGAGATCAGGATACCGAGCAGCAGGGTGACGAACACGCGCCCGGTCATCGACCCGAGGAACGCCTTCACGCAGCCGGCTCCACGGTCACCTGGCCGGCCAGCACGTAACCACCGTTACGGACGGTCTTGATGATCTGGGGCATGCGCGCATCCTCGCCCAGCTTCTGGCGCAGGCGCGAGATCTGGATGTCGATCGAACGGTCGAAGGGGTCGGCGTCGCGGCCCTGGGTCAGGTTGAGCAGCTGGTCGCGGTTGAGCACGCGGTTCGGATGCTCGAGGAACACGCGCAGCAGGCGGAACTCGGCGCCCGACAGCATGATCACCACGCCCTGCGGGTTGACCAGGTGGCGCGCGGTCAGGTCCAGGGTCCAGCCGGAAAAGCGCATCTGCTGCACGTTCTCGGAGGGCGCGTTGGACGGCATCGCATGCGAGCGGCGCAGCACGCTGCGGATGCGCGCCAGCAGTTCGCGCGGCTCGAAGGGTTTCGGCAGGTAGTCGTCGGCGCCCATCTCGAGGCCAAGGATGCGGTCGAGCGGCTCGTTGCGGGCGGTCAGCATGATGACCGGCAGGCTGGAGGTGGCGCGCAGCTTGCGGCACAGGGTCAGGCCGTCGTCGCCGGGCATGTTCAGGTCGAGCACGATCAGGTCCGGACGCGCGTCGTCGAGCGCCTTCCACATGCCGGTGCCGTCGGCGGCCGCGATGGTGCGGTAGCCGTTCGATTCCAGGTAGTCGGCGAGCAGGGTGCGGATGTCGCGGTCGTCGTCGACGATCAAAATCGTAGAGGGATTGTCCATAGACTCAATTATCCGGATTCGGCGCCTCTATGGACAACGGTTTTGTATCGGCTTGTATATGCCGGTAGGGTCGAAACATATTGATACAAAGTATCGCACAGGGGAAATCCCACGGTTACACTTGTCCGCGATGATGGGAACCGTGCAGCGAGCAGTCCGGAAGCTAGATGCACATCCACCAGACTCTCACACGAAGGAATGACAATGAACACCGTCCGCAAACACGTCCTGATCGCTCTGACCGCTGTTGGCATCGCCGGCGCCTCGCTCGGCGTGCAGGCCCAGACCGGCGCACCCACCGAAGGTCGTCATGGCCACGCGATGACCAAGGAGCAGCGCGAAGCGAAGCGCGCCGAGTTCCGCAACCTGACGCCTGAGCAGCGCCAGGCCAAGTTCGCCGAGTTCCGCGCCAAGCGTCTCGAGCAGCGCGCCGCCCGCCAGGCCAGGCTGGCCGAAACGCTGCAGCTGACCCCGGCCCAGCAGCCGGTGTGGCAGGCATTCGTGGCCAGCATGGCGCCGCAGGGTGAACGTACCGGCCAGCGCCTGGGCAAGGACCAGCGCGCCGCCCTCACCGCCCCGCAGCGCCTGGAGCGCCGCATCGCGATGCAGAAGGCCCGCACCGCCCGCATGGAAGCGCGCCTGTCGGCCCTGAACAGCCTGTACGCGGCCCTCACGCCCGAACAGCGCAAGGTGTTCGACGAGCAGGCCCAGCGCCGTGGTGGGCGCCACCACGGCGGTCACGGCCGCATGATGCGCGGTTGATTCGAGGCTGGCTGAACGCGCGATCAGCGGAGCCGATCACCCTACGGTAGGGTGTCGGCTCTGCCGACCGCGCGTTCAACTCACGGCAGCTTTGCCAAGGAGGTCAAAAATTTCGTCGGATCCTGGTAACCAATTACCCGGCTATCCTCGACTTCCTTCCCATCCGGCCCGAACAAGATGATCCCCGGCGGCCCGAACAGCTTGAAGCGCTTCAGCATCGCCTTGTCCTCGGCATCGTTGGCCGTCACATCCACCTGCAGCAGCACGGTATTCGCCAGCTTGGCCTGCACCTTCGGGTCGACGAAGGTCAGCTTTTCCATCTCCTTGCAGGACACGCACCAGTCGGCATAGAAGTCGAGCATGGCGGTCTTGCCGCCGGTGTCGGCCAGCTCGCGGTCCAGGTCCTGCACCGTCTTGATGCGCTTGAAGGTCAAGCCCCGGTGGGCTTCGCCCGTCAGGTGCGCCAGCGGCGCGAGCGCATCGCGCCCGCCGCTGGCGGCGCCGACCAGCTGGATACCGCCCAGCAGGGCGAACGCGGCACCGCCCGCCATCGCGATCCAATGCCTGTGCTTGCGCAGCAGGTAGAAGCCGTAACCGAGCAGCAGCGCGGCCCAGCCCAGCATCTGCACGAGCGGCGGCAGCACCGGCGACACCAGCCACAGGGCCATGGCCAGCATCAGCACCCCGAACAGGCGCTTGACCGATTCCATCCACGCACCGGCGCGCGGCAGCAGCGAGCCGGCCGACACGCCCACCAGCAGCAGCGGGATGCTCATGCCGAGCGCCATCGCGAACAGCGCGGCGCCGCCGATCAGGACGTCGCGGGTCTGGCTGATGTAGACCAGGGCGCCGGCCAGCGGCGCCGCCACACAGGGGCCGACGATCAGGGCCGAGATCGCGCCCATCGCGAATACGCCGGCCAGCTTGCCGCCGGACCGGCGGCGCGACGCGCCGGCGAGCCTGCTCTGCAGCGCGCTCGGCAGCTGCAGTTCGTAGAAGCCGAACATCGACAGGGCCATCGCCACGATCAGGAGGCCGAAAGCCCCCAGCACCCAGGGATTCTGCAGGGCCGCCGCCAGGCCCTCGCCCGCCAGGCCGGCGGCGACGCCAAGTGCGGTGTAGACGATGGCCATTCCCAGGGAATATGTGGCGGACAGGATGAAGCCGCGCGCACGGGTGGCTTGGCCCCCCTCGCCGACGATGATCGAAGACAGGATCGGCACCATCGGCAACACGCAGGGCGTGAAGGACAGGCCCAGGCCGAGCAGGACGAAAGCGGGGACGATCGCCAGCAGCCGGCCGCCTGCGAGGATGCCGGCGATGCCTGCCATGTCGGACGGTGCGGCGGCGTCGGGCGCGGCAGCCGGGGCAACAGGGGGCGCGGCAGCGGACGCGGCCTCGACGGACGCGGCCGGGGGCACGTCCATCTGCGGCGTGGAGGACAGCGGCAGGCTCGACATCTGCGGCGCACCGGCGCCGATCGGCAAGGCGGGCGCGCCGGCGCCGGCGCCGGCAGCCAGCTGGGCGCCGTGCTCCTGCGGCGGATAGCACAGGCCGGCGTCGGCGCAGCCCTGGCTGGTGGCGCTCAGGGTGAACGGACCGCTGCCCTCGACCGGAATGCGGATCACGACGTCGCCCTTGTAGGTCTCGACGTCCTTCTGGAAGGTCTCGTCGAACTTCACCTTGCCGGGCGGGATCTGGGGCGTACCAAGCGTCGCTCCGGTAGCGCGGAAGGCGAAGCGCTCGCGGTACATGTAGTAGCCCTCGGCGATGCGGTAGTGAACTTCCACGGTCTGCGGATCGGCCATGCGCGCTTCGAAGCGGAAGGCGATGGCGGGGTCGAGGAAGTCGTCGGCGGCGCGGGCCTGGGCGGCGCCGAGCAGCAGGAAGGCAGCGAACAGGGTCACGCAGGCCTGCAGCAGGCTGCGCGGAAAACGGTGGAGCATCAGGAACATGGTGTCGGATGAGTGGTGTCGGCGCACCGGCATGGTACACCGGTGTGTACTTGCATGTGTGACACGGTCCCGGGATTGAGGCGAAAAAAAACCAGGCGCGAGGCCTGGTTTTTCGAGTTGACCGTGATTACTCGGCGGTCGGTGCTTCTTCAGCCGAGGTGACTTCCGGACGGTCCAGCAGTTCGACGTACGCCATCGGCGCGTTGTCGCCCACGCGGAAACCCATTTTCAGGATGCGCAGGTAGCCGCCGTTACGGTTGGCGTAACGCGGGCCGAGTTCAGCGAACAGCTTCTGCACCATTTCGCGGTCGCGCAGGCGAGCGAATGCCAGGCGCTTGTTGGCCAAGGTGTCGGTCTTGCCCAGGGTCAGGATCGGTTCGATGACGCGACGCAGTTCCTTGGCTTTCGGCACGGTGGTCTTGATGGCTTCATGACGCAGCAGCGAGACGGTCATGTTGCGCAGCATTGCCAGGCGGTGGGACGAGGTACGGTTCAGTTTACGGAGGCCGTGACGGTGACGCATGGTACTTCCTTTCGAGTATTTACATTCCAGTTCTTCGATCGTTCACGCTTGCGCGTGACCGCGGACCGGTTTTATTGAGGATGGTTGTTACTACGGTTTTTATCAACCAAAAAGGATCTGGCTTTGCCAGCCCTTTTTGGCTAATGCCACCCGAAAGCAGGTGTGTACTTTCGGGTGAATTCTTTTACTTCTCCAAACCAGCCGGCGGCCAGTTTTCCAGCTTCATGCCGAGGGTCAGGCCGCGCGAAGCGAGGACTTCCTTGATCTCGTTCAGCGACTTGCGGCCCAGGTTCGGGGTCTTCAGCAGTTCGTTTTCCGAACGCTGGATCAGGTCGCCGATGTAGTAGATGTTTTCGGCCTTCAGGCAGTTTGCCGAACGGACGGTCAGTTCCAGGTCGTCCACCGGACGCAGCAGGATCGGATCGACCAGCGGAGCACGCGACGGTGCTTCGGCGGCGGCTTCGGTGCCTTCCAGGGCGGCGAACACGTTCAGCTGGTCCACCAGGACGCGTGCCGACTGGCGGATCGCTTCTTCCGGGGTGATGACGCCGTTGGTCTCGATGTTGATGATCAGCTTGTCCAGGTCGGTACGCTGTTCGACACGGGCCGATTCAACGGCGTAGGACACGCGGCGGACCGGCGAGAACGACGCGTCCAGAATGATGCGGCCGATGGTCTTGTTGGTGTCTTCCGACAGGCGACGCACGTTACCGGGAACGTAGCCGCGGCCCTTCTCAACCTTGATCTGCATGTCCAGCTTGCCGCCGGCGGTCAGGTGAGCGATCACGTGATCCGGGTTGATCAGTTCCACGTCATGCGGCAGGTCGATGTCCGACGCCAGCACGGCGCCTTCGCCTTCCTTCTTCAGGGTCAGGGTGACGGAATCACGGTTGTGGACCTTGAAGACCACGCCCTTCAGGTTCAGCAGCAGGTCGACGACGTCTTCCTGCACGCCGTCCAGCGACGAGTATTCGTGCACGACACCGGCGATCGTCACTTCGGTCGGCGCGTAGCCGATCATCGACGACAGCAGCACGCGACGCAGGGCGTTGCCCAGGGTGTGGCCATAACCACGCTCGAACGGCTCCATCACGACTTTGGCGTGGCCCGGAGCGATTGCTTCGACATCGATGATACGTGGTTTCAACAGACTGTTTTGCATGAAATGTCCTTTTCAATACCCTCGGCTCGTTACACCGATAAGGCTGATGGCATTAATAAAAGCGCCTGCTGGGGAGCAGGCGGTGATACGAATGAGGTGAACGACGATGTGGAGGAAGATGGGTTCTGGAGAATCCGCTTCGCTGCGAGGCCAAGCCGTGCTTGCTGCGCTCGCACACCACCACGTCGTTCCCGCGAAGGCGGGAACCCAATTTCGCAGCATAGCCACCAAAATTGGATCCCCGCCTTCGCGGGGACGACTGCCCAAGAACTGGCTGACGCCAGTTCTGTCGCAGTCGATTAACGCGAGTACAGTTCGACGATCAGCGCTTCGTTGACGTCGGCAGCGATCTCGTTACGCTCCGGGAACGAACGGAAGGTGCCTTCGAACTTCTTGGCATCGACCGACACCCAGCTCGGGAAGCCGACTTGCTCGGCCAGCGACAGGGCTTCAGCGATACGCACTTGCTTCTTGGCCTTTTCGCGGACAGCGATCACGTCGCCGGTCTTGACCTGGTACGAAGCGATGTTCACGACGTTGCCGTTGACGGTGAAGGCCTTGTGGCTCACCAGCTGGCGTGCTTCGGCGCGGGTCGAGCCGAAGCCCATGCGGTAAGCGACGTTGTCCAGGCGCGATTCCAGCAGCTTCAGCAGGGTTTCGCCGGTGTTGCCCTTCTTGCGCGATGCTTCGGCGAAGTAACGGCGGAACTGACGCTCGAGGACGCCGTACATGCGCTTGACCTTCTGCTTTTCGCGCAGCTGGTTGCCGTAGTCCGAGGTACGGGCACCCGACTTGACGCCGTGCTGGCCTGGCTTGACGTCCAGTTTGCACTTCGAGTCGAGCGAGCGGCGTGCGCTCTTCAGGAACAGGTCGGTGCCTTCACGGCGCGACAGTTTTGCTTTTGGTCCGATATAACGTGCCACGTTGAATACCTTTATAAATTAAATCACGCCCCAGAGGCATCGCGAGCGATGCGGCAGGCGCTAGTCCGCTTCTGCAAAGAGCGGACGTGGCTTGAAAAAACGCCGGCCGTGAAAACGGCAGACGACAAGAGCCGGCCAGTATAACCCATTTTTGGGCTGCTGGCTGGCGCTATCTGGTAAAACACAACGGGGCGCAAGGCCCCGTCGTTGGCTTTTCGCGACGCAGGGAAGGGTTCGCACCCTTCCCTACTGCCGGAACGAACGCCGTATTAGATACGACGACGCTTCGGCGGACGGCAGCCGTTGTGCGGAACCGGGGTGACGTCCTGGATCTCGGTGATCTTGATGCCCAGGTTGTTCAGTGCACGCACAGCCGATTCACGGCCCGGGCCCGGGCCCTTGATGCGCACTTCCAGGTTCTTCACGCCCGACTCCTGAGCGACCTTGCCAGCGGCTTCGGCAGCAACCTGCGCTGCGAACGGGGTCGATTTGCGCGAGCCTTTGAAGCCGGCGCCGCCCGAGGTTGCCCACGACAGAGCGTTGCCCTGGCGGTCGGTGATCGTGATGATGGTGTTGTTGAAGGACGCGTGGACGTGGGCGATGCCCTCGGCGACGTTCTTCTTGACTTTCTTGCGCACGCGGGCTGCTGCTGCGCTGCTCTGTTGCTTGGCCATGGTCGGTTCCTAGATTATTTCTTGAGCGATTGAGCTGCCTTGCGCGGGCCCTTGCGGGTACGAGCATTGGTGCGGGTACGCTGACCGCGCACTGGCAGACCCTTGCGGTGACGCATGCCGCGGTAGCAGCCCAGGTCCATCAGACGCTTGATGTTCATGGACAGTTCGCGGCGCAGGTCGCCTTCCACGACAAACTTCGCAACTTCGTCGCGCAGCTTCTCGAGTTCGTTATCGTCCAGGTCCTTGACCTTTTTGTTGGTCGCGATACCGGTTGCGTCGCAGATCTTCTGCGAACGCGGACGGCCAATACCGTAGATCGCCGTCAGGCCGATAACAGTGTGCTGATGATTTGGGATGTTAACCCCTGCAATACGTGCCATTCGTTATTCCTCTTAACCTTGACGCTGCTTGTGACGCGGCTCGACGCAGATCACACGGACCACGCCCTTGCGCTTGATGATCTTGCAGTTGCGGCAGATCCGCTTGACTGAAGCGTTAACTTTCATTTTGCACTCTCTTCGGTTCGTTTACTTTAATGATTTTTACTTGGTGCGGAACACAATGCGGGCCCGGGACAGGTCGTACGGGGTCAGTTCCACCGTCACCTTGTCACCCGGGAGAATGCGGATGTAATTCATGCGCATTTTACCCGAGATATGTCCCAGCACCACGTGCCCGTTTTCCAGCTTCACGCGAAACGTCGCGTTCGGGAGATTCTCCAGAATCTCCCCTTGCATTTGGATGACGTCGTCTTTTGCCATTCGGTCTATGCCTTCCCCGCTTAACGCGACGGAATCCCGCCCTTGAAGTTAGCCTTCCGCAACAATGATTCGTACTGTTGCGACATGACGTAGTTCTGCACTTGTGCCATGAAGTCCATCGTCACCACCACAACGATGAGGAGCGACGTGCCACCGAAGTAGAAAGGCACTTTCCACTGCGAGGTCATGAACTCCGGCACCAGGCACACCAGGGTGATGTAGACCGCGCCGGCCAGGGTCAGGCGCATCAGGATCTTGTCGATGTAGCGGGCAGTCTGCTCGCCCGGACGGATGCCCGGAACGAATGCGCCGCTCTTCTTCAAGTTGTCCGCCGTTTCCTTGCTGTTGAATACCAGCGCCGTGTAGAAGAAGCAGAAGAACACGATCGCCACCGCATACAGCAACGCGTGGATCGGCTCGCCCGGTGCCATCGACGCGGCCAGGTCCTTCAGGAACCCGATGAACGGGCTCGTGGAGTCCTTGCCACGCGTGAACCAGTCGACGATCGTCGCCGGGAACAGGATGATCGACGAGGCGAAGATCGGCGGGATCACGCCGGCCATGTTCAGCTTCAAGGGCAGGTGGCTGGTTTGGCCACCGTAGATCTTGTTGCCGACCTGGCGTTTTGCGTAATTGACCAGGATCTTGCGCTGCCCGCGTTCCACGAACACGACGGCATACGTCACCGCTGCCACCAGAATCACGATGAGGATCGCGGAGATGCTGCTGATCGAACCGTTCGAGATCAGGGTAGCCAGGCCACCCAGAGCCGACGGCAGACCTGCTGCGATACCGGCAAAAATGATGATCGAAATACCGTTGCCAAGACCACGCTCGGTGATCTGCTCGCCCAGCCACATGAGGAACATGGTGCCGGTCAGGAGCGTCACAACCGTAACGAAGCGGAAGCCCATGCCCGGATCGAGCACGAGGCCAGGCTGCGCTTCGAGCGCGACCGCGATGCCGAACGCCTGGAACAGCGCCAGTGCCACCGTGAAGTAACGGGTGTACTGGGTGATCTTGCGGCGGCCGGCCTCGCCCTCTTTCTTCAGCGCCTCGAGTTGCGGCGAGACGATCGATGCAAGCTGCATGATGATCGAAGCCGAAATGTAAGGCATGATGCCGAGGGCGAACACGGTAAAGCGGGACAGGGCGCCACCCGAGAACATGTTGAACATGCCCAGGATGCCGCCTTCGTTCTGCTTGAACAGCGCTGCCAGCTGCACCGGGTCAATCCCGGGGACCGGGATGTGAGCACCGATGCGGTACACGACCAATGCGCCAAGCAAAAACCACAGCCGGCCCCAGGGGAAGCCGGAAGCGGCGCTTTTACCAAGTTGTGAATTAGTCGCCAATTTTTGCTCCGATCAGGCAGGGCCGCAATTAAGCGACCGAACCGCCAGCTGCTTCGATCGCCGCTTTCGCGCCGGCAGTTGCCTTCAGGCCCTTGAGGGTCACCGCTTTGGTGATCTCGCCCGACAGGATGACGCGCACGTCGCGCGCCACCACCGGCAGGATGCCTGCGGCTTTGAGCACCAGGATGTCGATTTCGCCGACGGCCAGGTTGTTCAGGTCCGACAGACGCACTTCAGCCTTGAACGACGCGTTCAGCGACTTGAAGCCACGCTTCGGCAGACGGCGCTGCAGAGGCATCTGACCGCCTTCGAAGCCGACTTTGTGGAAGCCGCCCGAACGCGATTTCTGACCCTTGTGACCGCGACCGGCAGTCTTGCCCAGGCCCGAGCCGATACCGCGGCCAACGCGACGCTTCGCGTGCTTGGCGCCGTCAGCTGGTTGAATGGTATTGAGTTCCATTGATTTCTCCGTACGTAAGCCGCGGCTTACGAAACAACTTTAACGAGGTACGCGACTTTGTTGATCATGCCACGCACGGACGGGGTGTCCTGCAGCTCGGAGACCGAGTTGACACGACGCAGACCCAGGCCGCGAACGGTGGCACGGTGATCCTGACGGGTACCGATCAGGCCCTTGACGAGCTTGACTTTGACAGTGTTTGCCATGTTTGTTCCCCTTAACCCAGGATGTCTTCAACCGACTTGCCGCGCTTGGCAGCGATATCGGAAGCAGTGCTCATTTTCGACAGACCGTCGAGGGTCGCGCGAACCAGGTTGTACGGGTTCGACGAACCGGTCGACTTGGCGACCACGTCGGTCACGCCCATCACCTCGAAGATAGCGCGCATTGCGCCACCAGCGATCACGCCGGTACCAGGCTTGGCCGGCATCATCATGACGCGCGAGGCGCCGTGACGGCCCGACACCATGTGGTGCAGCGTACCGTTCTTGAGGGGCACCTTGATCAGGTTGCGGCGGGCTTCTTCCATCGCTTTCTGCACGCCGACAGGAACTTCCTTCGACTTGCCCTTGCCCATGCCGATGCGGCCATCGCCGTCACCGACAACGGTCAGCGCTGCAAAACCCATGATACGACCACCCTTGACCACTTTGGTCACGCGGTTGATCGCGATCATTTTCTCGCGCATGCCATCATCCGGCTTGTCGCTTTGCATTTTTGCTTGCATTTTTGCCATGACGATTCTTCCTTAGAACTTCAGACCGGCTTCACGCGCGGCTTCCGCCAGCGCCTTCACACGGCCGTGGTAACGGAAACCCGAACGGTCGAAGGCGACCTCGGTGATCCCTGCTTTCAGTGCCTTCTCGGCGACGCGCTTGCCGACCAGGGCAGCAGCGGCAGCGTTGCCGCCGGCGCCGGTCTTGCCAGCCAGTTCAGCACGCACTTCGGCTTCCAGCGTCGAAGCCGACACCAGCACCTTAGCGTCCGGGCTGATCAGGTTCGCATAGATGTGCAGGTTGGTGCGGTGAACCGACAGACGGTTCACGCCCAGCTGGGCGATCTTGATGCGGGTTTGACGTCCGCGACGCAGACGCGATTGTTTCTTGTCCATGTCAGCTCCGATTATTTCTTCTTGGTTTCTTTAAGCTTCACCACTTCGTCCGAATAACGGACACCCTTGCCCTTGTAAGGCTCAGGCGAGCGGTAAGCGCGCACTTCAGCGGCAACCTGGCCGACCTTTTGACGGTCGATACCCTTGATCAGGATTTCGGTCGGGGTCGGGGTGGTTGCGGTGACGCCTTCCGGCATCGCGTGCAGCACCGGGTGCGAGAAGCCCAGCGACAGGTTCAGGGCGTTGCCCTGCACAGCTGCCTTGTAACCCACGCCCACCAGGTTCAGCTTCTTCTCGAAGCCCTTGGTGACGCCGACGACCATGTTGTTGACCAGGGCGCGCAGGGTACCCGACATGGCGTTCGATTCACGCGAATCGTCCACCACGTCGAAGGTCAGCGTGCCGTTGTTGTTTTCCACTTTGACCTGGCCGTTCAGGGCCTGGGTCAGGGTGCCGAGCGGGCCCTTGACGGTGATCGACGACGCATTGATCGCGACATCGGTACCTGCCGGGACGGCGATTGGCATCTTAGCTACTCGAGACATGTCTACTCCTTAAGCCACGTAGCACAGCACTTCGCCACCGACGCCGGTAGCACGTGCCTTGCGGTCGGTCATCACGCCTTGCGGGGTCGAGACGATTGCCACGCCCAGGCCATTCATGACCGACGGGATCTCGTTCTTGCCCTTGTAGACGCGCAGGCCAGGACGGGACACGCGCTCGATGCGCTCGATGACCGGACGGCCGGTGTAATACTTCAAACCGATTTTCAGTTCAGCCTTGCCACCTTCGGTGGTCACGGCGAAATCTTCAATGTAACCCTCGTCCTTCAGGACGTTGGCGATCGCAACTTTGACTTTCGACGACGGCATGTTCACCGAGGTCTTCTGGACGGTCTGTGCGTTGCGGATGCGGGTCAGCATATCGGCGATAGGATCGCTCATACTCATTGCTTATTCTCCTATTACCAGCTGGCTTTGGTCATACCCGGGATTTCGCCTTTCATGGCGAATTCGCGGACTTTGGTGCGGGCCAGACCGAATTTACGGAAGGTGCCACGTGGACGGCCAGTGATGGCGCAGCGGTTACGCTGGCGGGTCGGGGCCGAGTTGCGCGGCAGCGCCTGCAGTTTCAGGCGTGCTTCGTAACGTTCTTCTTCCGACTTCGACTGGTCGTTGATGGTCGCTTTCAGAGCTGCACGCTTTGCGGCGAATTTCTCCACCAGGTCTGCACGCTTCTGTTCGCGGTTAATCAGTGCAAGTTTTGCCATGCTCTTAGTTCCTGAACGGGAATTTGAAGGCGGCGAGCAGCGCTTTGGCTTCTTCGTCGGTCTTAGCGGTGGTGGTGATCGAGATGTTCATGCCACGCAGCGCGTCGATCTTGTCGTAGTCGATTTCAGGGAAAATGATCTGTTCCTTGACGCCGATGTTGTAGTTACCACGACCGTCGAACGATTTGCCATTCACGCCGCGGAAGTCACGCACGCGCGGCAGGGCCACGGTGATGAAGCGGTCCAGGAATTCGTACATACGGTTGCCACGCAGGGTGACCATGGTACCGATCGGGTAGCCTTCGCGGATCTTGAAACCTGCGATTGCCTTGCGTGCCTTGGTGACGACCGGCTTCTGGCCGGCGATCTTGGTCAGGTCGCCAGTGGCGTGCTCGATGATCTTCTTGTCGGCGACTGCTTCCGACAGACCCATGTTCAGGGTGATCTTGGTCAGGCGCGGGACTTCCATCACCGACTTGTAACCGAATTTCTCGGTCAGTTCGGCGACGATCTTGTCTTTGTAAATTTGTTGGAGACGGGCCATTTATCTTACCCCTTCACTACTTCGCCGTTCGACTTGAAGACGCGGACTTTTTTGCCGTCCTGGTCTTTGAAGCCAACGCGATCTGCCTTGCCGGTCGCAGCGTTGAACAGCGCGACGTTCGACACGTGAATCGGCATAGTCTTGTCGACGATACCACCAGTAACACCGGTCATCGGGTTCGGCTTGGTCGCCTTTTTGGCAACGTTGACGCCTTCGACGATGACGTGTTCAGCGTCTACACGCTTCTGAACGACGCCACGCTTGCCCTTGTCCTTACCGGCCAGAACGATGACTTCGTCGTTTTTACGAATCTTATCCATGTCGACTCCTTACAGAACTTCAGGTGCCAGGGACACGATCTTCATGAACTTCTCGGTACGCAGTTCGCGCGTGACCGGTCCAAAGATACGGGTACCGATCGGCTCCAGCTTGGCGTTCAGAAGGACAGCGGCATTGCCGTCGAACTTGACCAGGGAACCGTCCTGGCGGCGCACACCTTTAGCGGTACGCACGACCACGGCGTTGTAAATTTCGCCCTTCTTGACGCGACCACGCGGCGCAGCCACCTTGACGGTGACCTTGATGATGTCGCCAATGCTCGCATAACGGCGCTTCGAGCCGCCCAACACCTTGATGCACAGAACTTCCTTGGCACCGGTGTTGTCGGCTACTTCGA
>Ga0209023_10000123_pt1 | contig 133714 bp, 118 predicted proteins | sample LakOneMetagenome_FD_187468 | JGI IMG/M metagenome (GOLD analysis project Ga0209023, IMG submission 187468) | Freshwater and sediment microbial communities from Lake Erie, Canada (SPAdes) (version 2) | ecosystem: Environmental > Aquatic > Freshwater > Lentic | place: Lake Erie, Canada...
AGCAATCGGTTTAAATCGGGCGGTTTGGATATGAAGTCGAAGGCGCCCAATCGCATGGCATGAACGGCAGTTTCCATATCGCCGTGGCCGGAAATCATGACCATTGGGATTTCGGGTTTGATTTTTTTAACGGCTTCGAGCAATTCGACACCATCCATTTTAGGCATTTTGATATCGCACAACACCAGATCGTAGTCGTTGTTTTTTATTTTCTCGAGACCTTGCAAACCGTCAACGGCATCTTCCACTTTATAGGTGCTGCTTTCTTCTGTGAGTATGTTGGTGAGTACTCTTCGTATAGAGGCTTCGTCTTCTATGATTAGTATTTTGGACATTTGTTTGATTTTACCGCAAAGTTCGCAAAGTTTCTTGCAAAGATCACAAAGTTAATAGGAAATCGGATACCCTAGCCCCGATAGTAGCGGAAATCTCGCGCTTTAGAAAAATAGCTTGAAAAGCTAATTTTTCTAAAACGGGAATTGCAGCGGATAGCGGGAAAAAGCTCCTGAAAACCTGCTTAATATTTAAGCCATTTGTATAATTCTTTCCAGGTTGGTTTTTTGCCATACATTAAAATTCCGACTCTATAAATTTTGGATGCAAACCAAACGACGCCGAAGAACGTTCCGAAAAGGATGGTGATTGACAATATGATTTGCCACCAAGGCACGCCAAATGGGATGCGCATTAGCATGACAATAGGTGATGTCAAAGGCACCATGGAAAACACGGTGGCAATGGTTCCGTTTGGATCGTTGATCACGGTGAAAAAACCGATGTAAACTCCTAAGATTAGTGGCATGATAATCGGCAATAAAAATTGTTGCGAATCGGTTTCATTATCGACTGCGGCTCCGATGGCAGCGTAAAACGAACTGTAGAGGAAGTAGCCTCCTATGAAATAAATCACGAAACAGATTAGAATAGTGGCGATGGGTAAATTCCACAATTCGCTAATATACATTTGGGCGGTGGAGAAATGCGCTTGTGCTTGGTGCATCATTTCGGGCGACATTTTGGCGGTAGGCGAAGCATCGATTCCGAAGAACGACGAGGCGACAAACATGCAAGTGAGGCCAAGCAATGCCCAGATAAAGAACTGTAGGACACCGGCTAATGAAGTTCCAATAATTTTCCCCATCATCAATTGAAACGGTTTTACGGACGAGATGATGATTTCGATGATGCGGTTCGTTTTTTCTTCGATTACGGAACGCATGACCATATTGCCGTAGATGATGATGAACATCATGATGAGATACCCGAAGGCGCCACCGATGGCAATTTTGATTTCGTTGAGTCCTTTTAGCGTTTCTTCTCCGGAGGATTTGGCGACACTAATATTGACTTTGGCTTGGGCATTTTTGATCGCAAGCGTATCGAGTTTGGCTTTTTCGAAATTTATTTTGGTTAGCTTTTGGGCGATGATGTCTTCGGTTTCACTAAGAAAGCTGATGCTTGGACTGTCGTTCGAAATGAATTGGATCTTGTGCTGCGGACTTACGCTGTCGATTACTTTGGGTATGAAAAGCAGTCCTTCGTAACTTTCTTTGACAATGCTGTCTTTTAGGATTTTCATATCGACTGAAGACAAATTCAGGTAGTGAAATTCGGGAGTGTTTTTGAATTCGTTGACGAAGATTCCACTTTCATCATGAATGGCTATTTTTTTTACATCGGCTTTTATAGAACTCAAATAACCGACGAAAGCGGCGATTCCAACAAAGAGTAACGGACTTAAGAATGTCATAACAATGAACGACTTGTTGCGTACTTTGGCAATGAATTCTCGTTTTATAATTAGCGATAGAATACTCATTTTGATTTTCGATTTACGATTTACGATATGCGATTTTTGATTTACGAATGTTATATTATTCGCTTACAGTTTTGATGAAAATATCGTTGACACTTGGTATTTTCTCTAGGAAATGCGTTACTTGTCCGCGTTGGGTGAGCAAGTTTAGCAATTCATTTGGAGTAGCAGTTCCTAGTTGGATTTCGAGTTTTAGTTCGTCGTTTAAGGATTTAAAATTGGTTTGTCCTACGGTGAATTTTTGGGTGATGTCGTAGAGTAATCCTTCGACGTTGTCTGTGAGAATTCCGACTTCAAAACTGTTGGTTCGGTATTCTTTTTTTACATCGGTCAATTTACCTTCAATCAATTTGTTGGATTTGTGGATAAGGGCAATGTAGTCGCAAAGTTCTTCGACACTTTCCATGCGGTGGGTTGAGAAAATAATGGTGGAGCCTTGTTTTTGCAATTCTAAAATTTCGTCTTTTATGATATTGGCATTAACAGGATCGAATCCGGAGAAGGGCTCGTCGAAGATTAGTAATTTGGGTTTGTGTAAAACGCAGACTACGAATTGGATTTTTTGCGCCATTCCTTTGGAAAGCTCTTGTATTTTTTTGTTCCACCAGCCTTCAATTCCAAGGCGTTCGAACCAATATACTAATTGCTTTTTGGCTTCCTCTTTCGAAAGCCCTTTCATTTGCGCCAAGTACAAACATTGCTCCCCTACTTTCATCGATTTATACAAGCCTCGTTCTTCCGGTAAGTATCCAATGTATTGCACATGCTTAGGTTGCAGTTTTTCACCGTCAAAAATTACAGCACCGCTGTCCGGCATTGTGATTTGATTGATGATTCGGATGAGTGATGTTTTACCAGCACCATTTGGACCCAAAAGTCCGTAAATGCTGCCACGAGGAACAGTTAGTGAAATTGCATTAAGCGCTACATAATCTCCGTATTGCTTGACTACATTTTCTACTTCAAGAATGTTATTCATGTTTATTTTGGATTTGTGTAAAAGTAGGGAATTAGTACTTATTTGGTTTTAAATGTTACAAAAAAAACCCACCCTTATTTGCACAAGGATGGGAAAAATTGCTATGAAAAAGAAATTACTATTTAACTAGTAATATTCAAATGTAAAATAATTTTTGGTATTAAGAAAACATATCTTTAACTTTTTCGAAAAAAGATTTGTCGCTTTTTTCTGGATGCGGAATAAAGTTTTCGTTGCTGATATTTTTCTCGAAAAAGTCCTTTTGATCTTTCGATAAAGTCTTGGGCGTCCAAACATTAACGTGCACTAATAAATCGCCATTTCCATAACCATTGATACTTGGGATTCCTTTTCCTTTGAGACGCAATATTTTACCCGATTGAATTCCTTCTTCCAGTTTAATTCGAACTTTCCCGTTAACGGCTTCGATATCTTTGGAAACTCCTAAAACGGCTTCCGAAAAACTGATATACAAATCATAGTGCAAATTTTCACCTTCTCGCTTTAAAAACTCGTGTTCCAATTCTTCAATGGCAACAATTAAATCTCCTGGGATTCCATTTCCTGGGGCATCGTTTCCTTTGTTAGAAACTTTTAGTTGCATTCCGTCTACAACACCTGCTGGAATTTTGATAGAAACGGTTTCGTCCTCTAATAGCATTCCTTGCGCATCGGCATTCGCAGGACGTTTATCTATAATTTGACCTGAACCACCGCAAGTTGGACAAGTGGATGCCGATTGCATCCGACCTAATATTGTATTGGTCACCCGCATTACTTGACCTTGACCGTTACAAGTGCTACAGGTTTTATAAGATACTCCTGGCGCTTGCACTTTGCGTTTTACTTTTACTTTTTTCTCCACCCCGTTAGCCACTTCTTCTAAAGTTAGCTTCACTTTGATTCGGAGATTGCTTCCTTTGGCACGGCGCTGCTGTCCGGAGTGTCCGCCAAATCCGCCGCCACCAAAAGCACCACCGAAAATATCTCCAAACTGGCTGAAAATATCGTCCATATTCATGCCTCCATGGCCACCACCAAATCCTCCATTACCATCAAAAGCTTGATGACCAAATTGATCGTACTTCGCTTTCTTTTGCGGATCACTTAGTACTTCATAAGCTTCGGCAGCTATTTTGAAATTTTCTTCTGCTTCTTTATTGCCGGGGTTCTTATCAGGATGAAACTCGATTGCTTTTTTTCGGTACCCTTTTTTTATTTCTGCTTCCGAGGCATTTTTAGAAACTCCTAATATTTCGTAAAAATCTTTTTTCATGTTTTTGGTTTTATGCAAACGATGAATTTTCGCTGCAACAGTTCGACAATTATTGTCCGATGACTACTTTTGGAAAGCGAATAATTTTGTCTCCCAATTTGTACCCTTTTTCAATGACATCTACAATCTTTCCTTTCAAATTTGGGGAAGGTGCTGGAATTTGTGTGATGGCTTCTGCGAAATCAGCGTCAAAGATATCACCAACTTTTATGGCCACTTCTTCTAGTCCTTTTGAAATCAAAGTAGCTTTCAATTTTTCATGAATTAATTCTACCCCTTTCAATAGAACATCGTCTTCTGATTTTTTGATTTCGATAAGCGCTCTGTCAAAATCGTCGATAACAGGCAGTAAGGATTGCAATACTTCTTGATTAGCCGTTTTAAATAAGTCAAGACGCTCTTTAGCTGTTCTTCGTTTGTAATTTTCAAATTCTGCAAAAAGCCTCAAAAATTTATCCTTTTCATTGGCCAAATCTTCTTCTAATTTTTGTTCCGGCGTTAATTCATCAGCGGATTCAATTGATGCTTCATTATTTTCTGTTGGAATTTGATCAACTACAGTTTCTTTTTCGTTATTTTCAGTCGTCATTTTGCTACTATCTTTAAATATTTTTTTGAACATAATTTTTTCCTTGGATTGCAAAAGTATTGCCATTTGTTTAAAAATGTCAAATTGTCACCATTTTTTTTCTATTAAAAATGATAATCAACTTTGATACGGCAAATGGCACGATGGTGAGCCAAAGAATCGGAAGAAATATGCTGTCAGCAATCCTGCTTGAAAAATGGCAAAAATTTAATAGAATTTTAAGACTATTTCGATTTCGTTTTGATTAAGTTTGTCTCGGTGATTGCAATGATTACCACAAATTGAAACTTAAAGGTTAGCGTTAAGCTTCTAAATATTATTAATTCACTTTGATTATAAAAGAAAAGCTCCGTTGTAAAAACGGAGCTTTTCTTATTTTATAATATTCTCTAAAGCTTTATCAGCGGACGAAAACTGAAATGTAAATCCGCAATCTATTGCTTTTTGTGAACTAATATTTTTGTTTGTAAAGAGTAGTTCATGCATTTCCCCCAATAGCAATCGCATTACAAATCTGGGAATATTGGGAAGAAACAATGGCTTCTTCTCATATTTTGCTATTAATTTGGTCAGCTCTTGATTTGAAATTGGATTGGGAGCCACGGCGTTAAAAGTACCTTCCCACGAATTTTCTAGAGCAAAATAATACATGGCTACCAAATCTTTGATATGAATCCATGATTGAATTTGCTTGCCACTCCCGAATGCAGCACCTACACCCCATTGAATAGGTTTTCGCATTTCTTGCAAGGCGCCACCCTTTTCGGATAGGACTATTCCGGTTCGTAGAACGCAAACTTTAATTCCGAGTGCTGAAAATTTGGCAACACTTTCTTCCCATTTGACAACAACATTGTTTAAAAAATCTTCTTGAGGCACACCTGAATTCTCGGTGTACACTGCCGAAAAACTATCCGGGTAAATAGCAGTCCCTGAAGCAGAAACAATTTGTTTGACTTGATTCGGGTTTTCTTTCAGTGCTTTATACAGTGTGTTTGATGAATGAATTCGACTTTCAATAATTTCTTGCTTGTAGCTTGATGTCCATCGTTTTGCGATGGTCGCTCCTGCTAAGTGCACAATCGAGTCAACTCCCAAAAGGCAATTTTCATCGATTATTCCTTGTGAAGGATTCCAAAAAAAACCACTATAATTCAGTTGTTTTACGATTTTGCTTTTCGACGTAGTTAGGTAGTGAACTGATATTCCATTTTGCAGTAGCAACGAAACCAATTCGGTTCCGATCAAACCAGTAGCTCCCGTGATGAGAATTTTCATTTTTTATTCAAAGTTAAAGGATGATTCTGCAAATGCTATCCAAATTAGGTTAGGTTTAACGATTGTCCACGAGATTATTTCGACTTGATTTTTAAACTCCATTCAAAATCCATTTCCGCTACTTGTTCGTTTTTTTCGTTAATCCCAATTGATTTTAGCCAAATCGTTTGCCCTTCATTTGTATCAATAGCCTTTTGAACTACCTCCTCTAACAGCCGCCCCTGTTCACATTTAAAAGTGATTTTTCCGGTAGCTTTCTTGGTATAACTCGCTTTGTTTTGTGCGATCAAAATGGAAAAATCACAACCACTCCCTTTAACAAAACTTAAAACTAAAGCGCCGGTACTCAACTCCGCTGCCATAGACTGTACCGCAAAATACATGGAGTGAAACGGATTCTGATTAATCCATCGATGTCTTACGATTACACTACATTCCTCGGCATTAATATTTTTAACTCGTACGCCACACCAAAAAGCAGCAGGCAGTTTAAAGAATAGGAAGATGTTAATTTTTCTCGGGGTAAGTACCATGAATACTAGAATTTTTTATAAATGTACTGATTTTTGTGTTAGTATTTCAATATTCATAAATGTTAATTTTTTGTTAACATTTGGTACTATGCGAAACAAGATACCGTTTTTAGAACATATATTTGCATAAGAAATTACTATATACTTTTAATCATGGAAACAACAACCAAAAACAGCACCGTCGCTTTTATCAACTTAAGCACTTTATCACAATACTTTATTCCTTTCGGTAACTTTATTTTTCCCATTATTATTTGGAGTACTAATAAAGACAAATCGGAATATATCGACCAACAAGGAAAAGACACTATCAATTTTCAATTGAGTCTCCTGATTTACTCATTTGTTTTAGCGTTAATTGCTATCCCAATCTTACTAATCACTTTTTTTCAAAATGTAAGCTTTACTGCTTTCGCCAACGGAAATGATTTTCATATCGATCATTTCAATTTTAGTCAAATCACTGGTGTTGTATCCATTGCATTATTTGCCTTGTTCTTATTTATATTCATGAAAGTTGCAGAGTTTTTCTTAATCATCTATGCTTCGCTAAAAACATCAAACGGCGATTCCTTCAAATATCCATTAACCATTCCGTTCTTAAAATAAATCATCGCATTTCAATCATCAAAAAGTAATCAACAAATCAATCATCAATCAAAAAAACGAAATCATGTTAAAAATCATCTCCACGCTAACAATCCTATTATTTGGATGGTTAGCAAAAGCACAAGTAACCGAAGACAGAGCCGTTTCTGCCTTTTCAAATGTTGAAGTACAAAATGGAATTGAACTTCTCTATACCGAAAGTAACATTCCCTCTATGCGAGTGGAAGCGCAAAACGAAACTACTTTGCATCACGTAGTTACAGAAATCAAAGGCAAAACATTACATATATATATGACAAATTCTACTGAAATCGCTTCAAATGAAAAAGTAAAAGTCTATTTGGATGCTAAGAATGTCGACTCTTTCGACGGTAGTTCCCAATCAAAAATTGTCCTTATGAAGCCACTAACCGCTTCAAATTGTAAAATCATTCTAAATTCAGGAGCTTCTTTCTTTGGAAGTATCAAAACTTCTGAAACAACAATCCTTTTGGCAGCTAAAGGAACTGAATTTCAAGGTCGAGTTGATGCCCGAACGTTTAAAGGTGATTTTAGAAACAATGCTAAAATCAATTTAACTGGCGTTGCCGAGATGGCTACAATACAAACTACTGACGAAGCTTTATGCTACGCGAAGAATTTCATTTCCAAAAACATTCATCTATTTGCCAAAGAAAAATCAACTATTTCGATTTATGCGCCAGATGCAATCACCGTCGCAGTTTCCGATCAAGCAAAAGTAACTTATACTGGATTCCCTAGGAAATTGGCAATGAACGAGGATGCCGAAACATTCTCTAAAGTGAAATGCAGTCAAGCGTTATCTTTTAATTACTAAAAAATAGTTGCTAAAATGAGAACCAAAAAACAAATAAAAATCCCCAATAATAAAATAACATCATGAATATTGAAAACACAAAAGCCCAGATGCGCAAAGGTGTTCTTGAGTTTTGCATCTTATCGGTTTTAAAAGAAAAAGATGCTTATACTTCCGAAATATTAGATACCTTAAAAAATGCTAAATTGCTTGTGGTAGAGGGAACCGTTTATCCACTATTAACAAGATTGAAAAACGATGGTTTGTTGAACTATCGTTGGGAAGAATCTACCTCGGGTCCGCCAAGAAAATATTACGGATTAACCGAAATTGGAAAAACATTTTTAACTGAATTGAATAGCACTTGGACCGAATTGTCCGATGCAGTAAACATAATCACAAACCAAAAATAAAAGTCATGAATAAAACTGTAAACATAAATTTAGGAGGTATGTTTTTTCACATTGACGAAGATGCATACCAAAAATTGACCCGTTATTTTGATGCCATCAAACGCTCGTTGTCGAATTCGAATGGACAAGACGAAATCATCAAAGACATTGAAATGCGTATCGCAGAATTGATTGCTGAAAAACACACCAACGACAAACAAGTCATTAACTTGAGAGAATTGGACGAAATCATTATCGTAATGGGGCAACCGGAAGATTACCGCATTGAACCGGACGGTGACGAACCACAAAAAGCCGATTTCAATACTTCTTCAAGAGTAAATAAAAAACTTTACCGAGACAAAGAAACCGGAATGATTGGCGGTGTTGCCTCAGGATTGGGTCACTATTTTGGCATTGATGCTGTTTGGTTGCGAATCCTTTTAGTGGTGCTTGTTTTTGGTGGGTTTGGGTCTGGAATTATTGCCTATATCGTACTTTGGATTGTGATGCCTGAAGCTATTACGACTTCTGAAAAATTAGAAATGAAAGGCGAGCCGATCACCATTTCCAACATTGAAAAAAAGGTAAGAGAAGAATTTGATACGGTTTCCGAAAAATTCAAAAATGCCAATTATGATAAAATGGGCAACCAAGTAAAAACAGGTGTGGAAAAATTCACAGGTGGTGTTGGCGAAGTCTTCATGAGCATTTTCAAAATATTTGCCAAAATTCTTGGTGTGATGTTGATCATGTCTAGCTTAGCGGTTTTGGTAATTTTATTCATTGGCGTTTTTACTTTAGGTTCCACTGCATTTATTGATTTCCCTTGGCAAAGTTTTGTAGAGGCCGGGAATTTCTCCGAATTTCCGATATGGGTTTTCGGAATGTTAATGTTCTTTGCTGTTGGTATTCCGTTCTTCTTCTTATTGCTTTTAGGATTTAAATTATTGTCGCCAACCATTCGATCTATCGGGTACATCGCGAAATATACTTTATTAGCTTTGTGGTTAATTTCTATCGGTGTCTTAATTTCAATTGGTGTTCGTCAAGCTACTGAATTTGCAGTGGATGGCCGTTTTATTCAAAAACAAGACATTCCATTAAAAGGAAATGATACGCTTTACGTAAAATTCCGATACAACGACCATTTTGCCAATGGAATTGACGACAAGGACAACTTCATGGTTACCGAAGATTCTGCAAATAAAAAAGTGATTTACTCGAACAACGTTCGATTGTATATCGTAAAAACGGATGAGAAAGTGCCTTACATCCAAGTTGATAGAAAAGCGAAAGGAAGTTCGTTATCAGCTGCTAAAAAAACAGCTGAAAAAATAACCTACGGGTATAAATTAGAAGGAAATCATTTAATTTTAGACAATTACTTATTAACCGAATTTAAAAATAAGTTCCGAGATCAAGAGGTAGAAATCTATTTGTACTTGCCTGTTGGAATTCTGTTAAAACCAGACAGCAGTTTACAAGATTATGATGACTCTGATGACTCGTTTTTCAATTTGCATTTCAGTTCTGATCAATACTTTTATAAAGTGGAATCCGATAAAGTGAAATGTTTGAATTGTCCGCCAGAAGAAAACGAATGGAATGATGTTGATGAAGATGAAAACGACTCTACAGTAACTAGCGTTACCTTAAACGAAAACGGGATTCTCATCAATAAAAAAAATAAAGATTCCGAAGAAAAAGAAATCAATGCAGTCAAAATTAATAGAGACGGAATAACGATTAAAACCAAATAATCATGAAAAATTCACAATTTCAACTCGCAAAAATCATAGGAATAGCGATGCTTTTTGTGCTTTTTAGTTCTTGTCAATTCAACGGAATAAAAGGCAGTGGTCATGTTACTACTGAAAAACGATCTGTTACTGAAGCGTTTAAAGGCGTTAAAGCTGAAAAAGGATTGGATGTAATTGTGCAACAAGCTCCAGAAAGTGCTGTTACTGTAATTGCTGATGATAATTTGCAGAGACACATCAGTACAAAAGTAGTCAATGGTATCTTGGTCATTAGCTCGGAATACAGTGGCTACATTGATGTAAAAATGAAAAAAGTAGTGGTAACAATGCCTATTATTGAATCTATCGCTACCAGTAGTGGTGCCTCTTTTAATTCCAGAAATACGATTAAGAGCAACTCCATTTCTTTGAAAGCAAGTAGCGGTTCTTCATTACACATTGCCTTAGAAAGCTCTAAAACCACTTGCGAAGCTTCCAGTGGAAGTTCTGTTACTTTGGATGGAAAAACAATTGCACTTGAAACTGCCTCCTCCAGCGGGAGTTCAATTGATGCCGAAAAACTATTGGCAAACGACGTGATCGCAAGTGCCTCAAGCGGCAGCACGATAGATATTCATCCCTTGGTAAGTTTAACTGCTGATGCGTCAAGTGGCGGCGGGATCAATTATCACAATGTTCCAAAAAATTTGAATAAAAAATCAAGTTCCGGTGGCAGTATTAGCGCAGAATAATAAGTTCCATTAAATAGTATTTAGAAAAAATCACCCAACAAAAGGGTGATTTTTTTTCGTTTGTGCCAAAATATTGAATAAATTCGTTTCCCCAAATCGTCCAATCATTCATTTGGTAAACTATAGAATGAAATACTGATGGGATTTATAACAAAAAAAATAGCGGCCGTTTTTCTGCGACATCCTTTGTTGTACTACTTGCGGTATAGCATCATCTCAAGAAACGCAAAAGGGAATGCAGTTGAAAACATAGGTTGCTTTAATGATTTTAACAAACTTGAAGACCTTCCAAAACTATTTTTTGAAGTCAACGCTAAAATCAATATTGATGCTACGCTATCCGAATTTGAAAAAGCAATAATTATAGCGACGTTTTTAAGAACTTCCATCTCAGGCGGCAGAGGATTAGGTTTGTCTTCTGAGAATACATTAACAGGAATGCTTGCTAACAAAGGTGGTGTTTGCTCCGATTTCTCCCAAATTTTCAATATTTTTTGCATGATTAATGGTGTAAAAGTGAAAGAATGGGGTTGTATTGATCGGTTTTACAAAACGGAATTTGGGCACTCATTCAATGAAATATTCGACTCCAAACGTCAAAAATGGATTGCCATCGACATTCACAAAGGCATTCTTTTTCAAAATCGAAAAGAGAAAACTTTCTATTCCGTCATGGAATTATTTGGTAGTCTGCGTGCTGGAGAAACATTACAATGCCATTTTTTTAGTGACTATGTGCCCCCAAAATTGGAACGCATTAGTTTTGTTTATTGCCAGAAGACGATTCCTTTTGTAATTTCGAATTACTGTAATAAGTCCAATGACCTTTACATCAAGCGCTTCCAAAAACTATTACCTCCTTTTGCGATCAACGCCTTATTAATTCTAACAGGGAAGAATTCGAATTTCATATTTGTGTTAGACAATTACAAACGGAAGTTAATCAGTGAATCCATAGAAGGTCTAAGGACTTTAAAACCGGTGGTCAAATAAGACAACAAAGTTCTATTGCAAACTCTATATTTCTATTAAGTCAGAAACATCCGAAATTAACGGGATGTTTTTTTATATTTGGACAAAATTTATAAAAAATGAAAAAAAGCCTCTTTATAACAATACTTTTCATATTTTCTGTCACGGCATTTGGACAACAAAAAGAAAAAATTAAAGGATCCAAAATCGTCACTGTAGAACAAAAGGAAATCGCTGAATTCGAAAATCTAGATGTTAAAGACAATCTCGAAATTTTCTTAATCAAAGGAGACAAATGCGGGGTCGAAATTGAAGCCGATGATAATTTGCACGAAACCATCGATGTGAAATTGAAAGACAAAACCTTATATCTTTCCGCAACCAAACAAGTTTCGGGAGCAAAAAAATATAGTGTCCGAGTTACTTACACCGATGATTTTAAGATGGCCATCGCTAAAGATGATGCTAATATTACCGCTTTAGCCGAAATCGCTCTGACCAATTTCACGTTCAAAATACACGACAACGCCAAGCTATTTGCGTATGTCAATACAAAATCCTTCACATTGATGACTGATGATAAATCGAAAACAGAATTGAATTTAAAGTCAGATGAAACGATAATCGAAATGAGCAAAAACTCGCAGCTTAAAGCGCTGATTGCCTCTACTCAAATGAAATTTGACATGTACCAAAAAGCTACGGCCACGATAGAAGGAGATGTTATCGATTTAAAATTACGATTAGACAACAACACCGATTTTATAGGTAGCAAACTGACGTCTAAAAATACTGAATTGGTTACCGAAGGCTATTCGCAATGCAGCGTAACCGTTAACGGAAAAGTTACCATTGACGCGAAAGGAAAATCGGAAATTCAATTGTATGGTGAACAAAAAATTGAAATGAAGAACTTTTTGGATAGTGCCACTTTGGTCAAAAAACCACTCAAATAATAGGAAAACAAATAGAATTTTTACCAATGAAAAAGCCCCACTTGAATTGGGGCTTTTTTTATAATGTTCTTAAAAACTGGAAGGCCTATTCGAGTGATGACAAATATCTTTCGGCATCTAAAGCGGCCATGCATCCTGTTCCTGCAGCAGTAATCGCTTGACGGTATACGTGATCTGCAGCATCGCCACCAACAAAAACACCAGAAACATTCGTTTTAGAAGTACCTGGAACATTGATAATGTAACCTGTTTCGTCCAAATCTAAATAGCCGGCAAAAATATCCGTATTCGGTTTATGACCAATGGCAACAAAGAAACCAGTTGCTGGAATTTCAAATACATCTCCTGTAGTTTTATTTTTGGCTAGAACGCCAGTCACCACTTGACCATCGCCGAGAACTTCTACTGTATCGTGATTCATCAGAATGGTAATGTTTTCTGTTTTGCGAACACGCTCTTCCATGATTTTTGAAGCTCTGAATTTCTCACTTCGAACTAACATGGTAACTTTTTTACACAATTTTGATAAGTAATGCGCTTCTTCACAGGCAGAATCTCCAGCACCCACAATCACAACTTCTTGATTTCTGTAGAAAAATCCATCACAAACCGCACAAGCCGAAACACCACCGCCCAATTGCAAATAGAGTTGTTCCGAGGGAATTCCCAAATATTTAGCGGTTGCTCCTGTTGAAATGATTATGGTTTCGCAATGCAATTCGATGTTGTCGTTGATCCAAACTTTATGAATAGGTCCGGTAAAATCAACTTTCGTTGCCCAACCGTCGCGGACATCGGTACCAAATCGTTGTGCTTGTTGTTGCAACTGCACCATCATTTCGGGTCCGGTAACGCCGTCGACATAACCTGGGAAATTTTCTACTTCATTCGTTGTGGTTAATTGTCCTCCAGGTTGTGTTCCTTGATACAATACTGGATTCATGTTGGCTCTAGCAGCATAAATTGCAGCCGTATATCCCGCAGGACCAGAGCCTATAATGAGGCATTTTATTTTTTCGATGGAAGTTGCCATAAAATTGAGATCTAAGTTTGATTTTTGTGTTGGCAAAGGTAAACTTAATTCTAAAATTTTAAGGAGCAATAAATCCTAAAAATTGATGTCGAAATAATTTTTATTTATTTTGGAGTTTTATTTTGCGGAGAAAAATTAAAGAGTATCTTTGCGCTCGCTTCGGGGTGTAGCGTAGCCCGGTTATCGCGCCTGCTTTGGGAGCAGGAGGCCGCAGGTTCGAATCCTGCCACCCCGACCACTAAATCCTTTCTGTTTGCAGAAGGGATTTTTTATTTACAAACAATTCAAATTTATTTGAACATTGTTTGTAAATAAAAAACACTTGGTTTTGAAAAAACCAAAGGATTTTTTGGTATCACTATCCCAACACCAGGATCATGAAATAATCCTGCCACCCCGACCACTAAATCCTTTCTGTTTGCAGAAGGGATTTTTTAGTTTTACTTTTCTCCATTTCCCGAAAATTTAGTATTGGAAACAATACTGTAGCCCTGATGGCAGCGAAAAGCGGCGTGCTTCCAAAACTATTTTTTCTTGACGGCAAAGAGCGCCTGTAAGAAGCTAATTTGCAGGCTTTTGAAAAAAAGTTTTTGAGGCAGGCTCTTGGAACGGACAGCAGGAAATGGCTTCTGACACCTGCTAAAAAAAGGTTCAAATCCGTTATTAATTTACTTTCCTTTTAACGATGAAATGCATACCTTTGCGCACGTTTTTAAAAAACATTTAATAGCTATGTTAGCGATTCTTTTTTATCTTTTTATTGGTGTTGTAGCGATTCAACTGTTTTATTTCCTAGTTGTTTTTGGGAAGTTTGCTTATGCGAAACTTCAGAAAAGTGCTCCTAAAAAAATTCCGATTTCGGTGATTGTTTGCGCCAAAAATGAGGAAGAAAACGTAGTGAAATTCATTCCGATTTTAGCCGAACAAGACTATCCCGATTTTGAAATCATCTTAATTGACGATGCCTCAAGCGACTCGACTTTGGATATTTTTGAAGAATTTGAAAAGCAATACAGCAACATTCGTTTGGTAAAAGTGGTCAACAACGAAGCCTTTTGGGGCAATAAAAAATTTGCATTGACCCTTGGCATCAAAGCCGCTAAAAAGGAATATCTTTTGTTTACGGATGCCGATTGTTATCCTACTTCGAAAGATTGGATTAAGGAAATGAGCTCGAATTTCACCACTGAAAAAACGATTGTTTTGGGTTATGGCGCTTACGAAAAAATTGCGGGTTCCTTTTTGAATAAATTGATTCGTTTTGAAACGTTATTGACTGCTGTACAATATTTTTCTTGGGCAAAAATGGGACACCCTTACATGGGTGTTGGCCGAAATTTAGCTTATAAGAAAGAAGAATTTTTTAATGTGAATGGTTTTATTGAACACATGAAAATTCGCTCGGGTGACGATGATTTGTTTATCAATCAAGCGGCCAAAGGATCCAATACTACGATTTGCTTTTCCCCGGAAAGCTTCACCTACTCGCAACCGAAAACTACTCTTAAAGACTGGTTTATTCAAAAAAGAAGGCACGTTTCGACGGCGCAATTTTATAAGGCGTTTGATCGGATGCAGTTGGGAGGGTTTTATGCTTCTCAGTTGTTATTTGTGTGCTTGCCTATTATCTTGTTGGTTTTTCAATACCAATGGATTGTGGTGGTCAGTTTGATTGGATTTCGTTACTTGTTTTGCTGGTTAACGCTAGGTTTTGCTGCAGGTAAACTCAAAGAAAAAGATGTCATGTATTGGTTTCCGATACTGGAATTGAGTTTAATCGTTCTACAATTGAATGTTTATTTAACCAACCTGTTTTCAAAACCTGTACATTGGAAGTAAAAAAAAATATTGAATTAGCCAAGAAAGGAGATCAAGTTGCTTTTACATTTCTGTTGGATCACTATTGGAATGAAGTCTACGGATTCATGCTCAAACGCACCGAAAACGAAACCGACGCGGAAGACATTACCATTGAAACGTTCTCCAAGGCATTTGATAAAATTGCGACTTACAATCCCGAATTTCAATTCAATACTTGGTTGATTGCCATTGCTAAAAATGTGCACATTGACATGCTTCGCAAACGGAAATCTTCTTTGTTTGTTGACATTAGTGATGAAGATGACTACCAAGCGTACAATATTGCCGACACTACGCCATCCGCCGAAGACAAACTCATTACCGAGCAAAATTTATCACAACTTTTGCAGTATATTAAAGAACTGAAGCCTCATTATCAAGACGTCATTCAGTTGCGTTATTTTCAAGAAATGAGTTATCAGGAAATTGCCAATCAGTTGGGCGAACCGCTGAGCAACGTCAAAATAAAGTTACTGCGCGCTAAAAAATTATTAGCTGAAATCATCGAAAGCAAAAGGCCTTAAAGCATTCTTTTTTTTCTAAAATTATACCCTTACAATAAATTCGAAACGCTTCTCGTTATTCATTAAAATAACGCGCTTATGATTTTATAAATACTTAACCATTAAACATTTGAAGTATGTCAAAATTAAGTATTTATGAAAACAGTTGGTTAAACCTAGTTTTCGAAGGAAAAAACAAAGCTTACGGTGCTTTTCAATTGCGACAAAAAAGCGACGAAACTACCATGTTAGCCTTTTGCTTGGCTCTATTTTTTGTTGCAGCTAGCGGTAGTATTTTTATGTTTGCAAGTCATTTAAGTCCGAGTCAAACCAACACTATTGAAGAAGAAGTCTTTCAATATCCTATCCTACAATTAAGTGATTACCAACCAAACAAACCGCACGTGCCGATAAAGAAAATACTTCCAATCACCAAAAAGCAACCCGCCAATGATTCCGAAAAAGAAAAGCTTATTAATCCCATAATCGTAAGCCCGAAAGAAGCCACTTCAATTACTGCTACCAATTTTGAAGCTCAAAAGCCAAGTGCTACTAGTTCAAATTCTGAAGGAACTGCGACTACAACTACTAATACTTCGTCTGGAACTGGAACGGAAACCCAACCGAACCCAAACAACGACGATACCGCGGTCAATCTGACGTTTAGTTTAGACAAACTTCCAGAATATCCGGGTGGAATTAGTAAATTCTATGATTATGTCAGTAATCATTTCGAAAAATTGGAAATAGAAGAAACGGTGAGCGTCATTATGTCTTTTGTCATCGAAAAAGACGGCAGCATGACCGATATTAAAGTGTTGCGAAGTTCGACGCCAGCTATTGAAAAAGAATCCATTCGCGTGCTGAAATCTCTAAATACAAAATGGAAACCAGGCTATAATAATGGCCAACCCGTTCGAACACTTTACAAATTGCCCATCAAAGTAAAACCATAAAAAAAATAAAAAAGCAGCACTCTCGTACTGCTATTTTTTTATGCCTTTTTCACAAACTCGGTTCTGAGAACCATCGCAGTTTTGTTCACACGACAATCAATTTCTGCTGGGTCGTCGGTAAGTCGAATGTTTTTTACCAGGGTTCCTCTTTTAATGACATCTGAAGAACCACGCACTTTTAAATCTTTAATTACGGTTACTGAATCTCCGTCGTTTAAGAGATTTCCGTTGCTGTCTTTTACTTCCATGATACTATTTTTTACTTTTTTTCTTTTTGGTTGTTTTTTTTGTGCTGGTTTTGGCTGTTACTTTGGTATAAGGTTTATACAATCCATCAGCTTGCGCTCTCTTTTTGGCATTATCCGCTCGTTCTTGAGCATCGGGATGCGAACTCATCATCTTGTCTAAGAAATTGGCTTCAGCGCCACCGCTCATTTTGGCTAACAAATTAAACGCTGATTCTTCTGCATTGACATTGTATCCATTACGTTTTAAAAATTCATACGAATACAAATCGGCGTCAGATTCTTGTTTTCTACTGTGTTTGCTATCCAATAAAGCGCTAGCAATTTTCCCCAATTGTCCATCGGTAATCGCCGCAATTTTATCCGATTGAGAAGCTGCAGCATTTAACAAGGCTTCTTTTTGATAAGCTGCTTTCATTGCATCTCTCGAGTCATGATTCGCTACGTGTCCGATTTCATGTCCGATTACCGCTAACAATTCGTTGTCGTCCATCACATCCATCAAACCTGAAAATACTCGTACACTTCCGTCGGCTGTTGCAAACGCATTGATATCCTTTATCAAATATACTTTGTAGTTTAAGGCTAGTCCGTTTTCATTTTTGTGTTTAGCAAATACCTTTTCCAAGCGAAGTGTATACGGATCTTTTGGTCCTGCAACCTTATTCTCTTGATCCATTTTACTTACCGCTTGCTTCGATAAATTCGCAGCGTCACCATCGCTAAATGTAAATCCAGCAATACCACTTTGAAGGGCCGCATTGACTCGGTCGTTTAAATTAATTTGCGCGTTTGCCTTGAAAACATTCCCAAGCATCAAGAAACCAAACGCAAACAAAAAGACATGTTTCATTTTTTTGATCTTAAATTTTTATGGGCAAATATACTACTTTTGAATGAACTGCTTTGGAAACAAAAATGTCTTTGCTTCGATTTTGCAAAGCTTTTATTTTAAAGAATTTAATACATTTGAAAAAACCAATCCAACCTTTATGCAGCATTTCACTTTCGACGAAAAAATAAAACATCTTCTCTGTTTCCCTGTAATTGTAGCCGCTCTAGGGTATTTTGTAGACATTTATGATTTGCTGCTTTTTGGGATTGTCAGGGTTCCGAGTTTGAAAGCTTTAGGATTGGATGCTGATGTTGCAGGAACTCATATCTTAAATTATCAAATGATTGGTTTGCTTCTTGGCGGAATTCTTTGGGGTGTTCTTGGTGATAAAAAAGGACGATTATCCGTGCTATTTGGTTCTATTTTAGTATATTCAGTTGCGAACATTGCTTGTGGATTTTTACCTCAAATTCCATTTGAAGATAAAACGATGCTGTATGCGCTATTGCGCTTTATTGCGGGTGTTGGCTTAGCGGGTGAATTGGGCGCCGGAATTACCTTAGTTTCCGAAAGTTTGCCCAAAGAACTTCGCGCAATCGGAACTTCATTAGTAGCCGGTTTCGGATTGTTAGGCGCTGTAGTGGCGCAACTTACAGTAGAATTAGCGGGCGATTGGACTTGGGCGTATTTTATTGGAGGCGGATTGGGATTACTGCTTTTGTTACTACGAATCGGCGTTTTTGAAAGCGGCATGTATAAAAATATCGAACAAAACCATTCCGTTTCCAAAGGGAATTTCCTCTCGCTTTTTACTGAAAAAGTACTTTTTATAAAATACATCAAATGCATAGCGATAGGTTTGCCAACATGGTTTTGTATTGGAATTTTAGCCGTCATGAGCAATCAGTTTGCACCTGCTTTGGGAATTACAAATCTAAATCCAGGAAAAGCAATCATGTGGGCTTATGTAGGAATTTCGGCGGGAGATTTCGCAAGTGGATTTTTGTCCCATTATTTGCGTTCTCGAAAGAAAGCCATTTTTTACATGATGCTTTTCACTTTAGTCGGTATTGCTCTGATGCTTTTTGGCGGAGCAACAACTGAGAATAGTTACTATTTCTATTGCACTTGGTTAGGTTTAGGAACTGGGTATTGGGCGATGTTTGTCACCGTTGCTGCCGAACAATTTGGAACAAACATCCGAAGCACTGCCACCACAACGGTTCCTAATATGGTCAGAGGATTGTTGCCAGTTATGTTATTGGGGTTTGATTTTTTCAAGAGTAGTCAAGGCGTAATCACTGCTGCAGTATTGGTTGGAACGCTAGTTTTTGTATTGGGAATCACCGCTACACTTACCATTTCGGAAACTCACGGAAAGGATTTAGACTTTATCGAGTAACCTTTAAGCTGCATTTGTTCTAACAACAAATTAACATCAATTGGCAATCCTAAAATTGACGACATTCCTTATCTTTGTCGGGCTAAAAATTAGTTTATGGAAAGTGTTTTAGACAATACCTTACCGATTGGGAAACCAAAATGGCTCAAAGTAAAATTGCCGATTGGTCAAAAATATACAGAGCTTCGAGGACTTGTAGACAAATACAGTTTGAATACGATTTGTACTTCGGGAAGTTGTCCCAACATGGGAGAATGCTGGGGCGAAGGCACGGCTACTTTCATGATTCTAGGAAATATTTGTACGCGTTCTTGCGGATTTTGCGGTGTCAAAACCGGAAGACCCGAAACAGTTGATTGGGACGAACCTGAAAAAGTAGCTCGTTCTATCAAAATCATGAACATCAAACATGCCGTCATTACCAGTGTTGACCGTGACGATTTGAAAGACGGTGGCTCAATCATTTGGATCGAAACCGTAAAAGCCATCCGACGTATGAATCCAACCACTACTTTAGAAACTTTAATTCCAGATTTCCAAGGTATCGAACGCAACTTAGATCGAATCGTGGAAGCCAACCCAGAAGTCGTATCTCATAATATTGAAACCGTTCGTCGCCTAACCCGCGAGGTTCGAATTCAAGCAAAATACGACCGTAGTATGGAAGTACTGCGCTATTTGAAAGCGAAAGGAATCAACCGAACCAAATCGGGAATTATGCTCGGATTGGGAGAAACCGAAGAAGAAGTGATTCAAACGCTGAAAGATTTGCGAAATGCCAATGTGGATGTAGTCACCATCGGGCAATACTTGCAACCTAGTAAAAAACATTTGCCTGTAAAAGAATATATTTTGCCAGAACAATTTGCGAAATATGAAAAAATCGGATTGGAAATGGGATTTCGTCATGTAGAAAGCGGTGCATTGGTTCGATCTTCTTATAAAGCGGCCAAACACATTCTATAATTTATCGAATGAACACAAAAACTAGAATCGCCATCAACGGATTTGGTAGAATCGGTCGGAATTTATTTCGATTGCTACTGAATCATCCGTCCATCGAAGTGATTGCCATTAATGATGTTGCTGACAATGCAACGATGGCGCATTTACTAAAATACGACAGCATTCATGGTGTACTAAAAGAAACTTGCACTTCTAATGAAACTGCTATACTTGTTGACGAAAAGCCGTATTTGTTTTTTCACGAAAAAAATATCGCTAATTTAAATTGGGACGACTTAAATATTGATGTTGTAGTCGAATCGACAGGCAAGTATAAAACGTTTGAGGAAATTAATGAACACATTATCGTTGGTGCCAAAAAAGTAATTCTTTCAGCACCTTCCGAAGTAGACACCATAAAAACCGTCGTTTTAGGAGTGAATGAATCCATTTTGGATGGCACGGAAACTATCATTTCCAACGCCAGTTGCACCACAAACAATGCAGCTCCAATGCTAAAAATCATAAGCGAATTGTGCGGCATTGAACAAGCTTACATTACAACTGTCCACTCCTACACCACCGATCAAAGTTTACACGACCAACCTCACAAAGACCTCCGTCGGGCTCGAGGGGCGAGCCAATCTATCGTTCCCACCACTACAGGTGCTGCTAAGGCGCTAACCAAAATATTTCCAGAGTTTGAAGGAAAGATTGGTGGTAGCGGCATTCGTGTACCGGTTCCTGATGGTTCTTTAACTGATATTACATGTTATGTAAAACGCCAAGTCAGCATCGCCGAAATCAATGCGGCTTTTCAAAAAGCATCCAAAACCAACTTAAAAGGAATTTTAGCCTACACGAACGACCCCATTGTATCCGTTGATATTATCGGTAATCCCAATTCCTGTCTTTTTGATGCACAATTAACGTCCGTTATTGGCAAAATGGTCAAGGTTGTTGGGTGGTATGACAACGAAATTGGCTACTCTTCCCGAATAATCGATTTAATTTTACGTACTGCTACCAAATAATTTCTTACATTTAAACCCTTGAAAAACAATCCCTAATAGTTCATGAGGTTATTTGTAGTCTTTTTTATTTTTTTAAGTACTCTTGGTGTTGCCCAGAAACAAAAGAAAAATGTCGCTAAAGTAGACAGTTTGAATTACTATATTGAATTGTCAAACTTCAACAGCAAGACAAACAACTACAAGTTCTCTCTTGATTTTGCTCAAAAAGCAATCGACTTTGCTAACAAGACTAAAAACACTAGTGCTCAGGCATACGCGCATTTGGTTTTGGGCGGAATCTATTTTGAATTAAAGAAGTATGACGACGCAATTGAATCCTACTACCGAAGTGTTTCCTTGTACAACACCATAAAACCGTCCAGCCAACAAGCTTTTTGTTACTACCAAATGGGGCTGTGTAATTTGGAAAAAGGGAATTATTTGTTGGCCGAAAATTACTTCGATAAAGCTAAAATGATTTATACCGCCATCAAAATTCCAGACGCTATTGGACTTTTGAATTTGCAGAAAGGAATTGTATACAAAGCCAAAGGCGAATATGCCGCGGCAATCCCAATATTCAATCAAATCATTGCAAAACCCGATGCCGTTGATTTTTCAAAGACAAAAGCGGAAGCCTTGTACCAAATTGGAACCATAGAACTACAAAACAATCGTAAAAACTTAGCACTGAATTATCTTAGTCGAGCCTACGCTTTAAATTCCAAAGACAAAAACGTAGATCAAAAAGCCAAAATCTTATTGTCGTTAAGTTTGGTTTATGAAAAATTACTCGACCTCAATAAGGCTCATTTCTATTTGAAAAAGCACTTGCAGTTGAAAGACAGTATCGCAATTTTAAACACTAATAAATTGGGATCCGAAGATTATGCGCAGTTCAAAGATAGCGAGCGATTGAAGACCATCGAACAATTAGACAAGGAAAACAAAAAGCAGCAAAAAGCCAATAAAGTTTCTAAGTTGATTAGTATTCTTGCCATAGCTTTGATTTCAATTTTGTCTTTGTTGAGTTTGTCTTTATATAAAAACAACATTATTCGAAATCAATCGAATTTGCTGCTAAAAGAAAAAAATAATGAGTTGATATTGGCCAAAGAAAAAGCAGAAAAAGCCTCTAAAGCCCGAGCTGAATTTTTGTCAACCGTAAGTCACGAATTGCGAACGCCGTTGAATGCGATCAATGGAATTACCCATTTGCTGCTTGAAGAGAATCCGAAACCGAGTCAGATGAACTATTTGACTTCCCTAAAATTTTCCGGAAATTATTTGCTGACGTTCATTAACGAAATTCTAGAAATCAACCGAATCGAATCAAGTGCTATTGAAACGGAGTACATTAATTTTGATTTGAAATTATTGTTGGCAAACATTCAAAATTCACTGAAAGAATTGGCTTCGATTAACAACAATGCGTTCACTTTGGAAATCGATCCAAGCATACCCGATTACTTATTAGGAGATCCAACCAAACTGTCTCAAGTTTTCTTGAACTTGATTAATAACGCGTTGAAATTTACCAAAAATGGTGAAGTAAAAGTGACGTTGAGTACGAATGAAATCAATGAAGAATTTACTTCCATTCATTTTAAAATTATCGATACGGGAATAGGTATTCCAAAAGATAAAATCGAATCCGTCTTTGATAGTTTTTCTCAAGGTTCTATCGAAATCAACCGGAAATATGGCGGAACTGGTTTGGGTTTAACCATTGTCAAGAAATTAATTGACCTTATGGGCGGGAAGATCAAATTAGAAAGTGAAGTGGGCAAAGGTTCCTCTTTCTCTTTCGATTTGAGTTTTAAAATTGGAAATACCCATACCACAGTAGAAAAAGTTATTGATTACGATGACTCCATTCTACAAGACAAAAAAGTGCTTTTGATTGAAGATAACAAAATCAATCAAATGATTACCAAAAAAATGGTAGAAAATAAAGGCATGATTTGCGAAGTCATCGACAACGGTGAAGACGCGATTGAAGCCGTAAAAAACAATGTCTACGATTTGGTTTTAATGGACGTACATTTACCTGGAATCAACGGTACAATTGCCACGCAGACCATTCGTACTTTCGATAAGAAAACTAGAATTATAGCACTAACCGCGATTTCGTTAAATGAAAATCGGGAAATGCTGATGTCTTATGGTATGAACGATGTGATTACCAAACCCTTTGATCCGAATGATTTCTACAAAATTATCAGTAGTAATTTAGCTAGAAAAATTTAGTACTGTTGGATTAATTGTTTGATTAATGTACGTACATCTGGTTCTGCTTTTCTAGCTGCTTCTAACACTTCGGCGTGACTTACGGTTTCAATGTTATCTTCATCACCCATATCAGTAATCACCGAGATTCCGAAGGTTTCCATATTCATATGACGCGCTACGATTACTTCGGGAACAGTTGACATTCCAACGCAATCAGCTCCCAGAATTTTCACCATTCGGTATTCGGAAATGGTTTCAAAAGTTGGCCCTTGAAGCCCTAAATAAACGCCATCATGCACGACAATACCTTCGGCCTGCGCAATTTCTTTTGCTTTAACAATCATTTTTCGGCTGTAAGGTTCGCTCATATTTAAGAAGCGTGGCCCAAAACGTTCTTCATTTTTCCCATGTAAGGGATGCTCCGGCATTAAATTGATATGATCCTTGATTAAAACCACAGAACCTACTTTATAATTCGAGTTTACACCACCCGATGCATTAGAAACTACTAATTTCTCTACACCCAAATACTTCATAACACGAACCGGAAACGTTACCTCTTTCATCGAATAGCCTTCGTAAAAATGGAAACGGCCTTGCATGGCTACTACTTTTTTAGAACCGATAGTTCCAAAAACCAACGCCCCTTTATGACCTTGAACTGTTGATATTGGGAAATTTGGAATTTCGGTATACGGAAGTGTAAAAGCCACTTCAATATCGTCCGTAAAACTGCCTAACCCTGATCCTAAAATAACACCGTATTCTGGTGTGAAATTCGTTTTGGCTTTGATGTAATTAACCGTTTCTTGTACTTGTTCCCACATAATTTAAAAGAGTTGTATCAAACATACTTCGTTGAGAAACCAGCGCTGTTTTTATAGGTAAATAAAAAAGGGATTCCGAATTTAGGCGATCTTTGAGTCGCACATAATCCTTCTCAGTCGTAATAATGATTTTGTTTTTAGTTAGTTTTTTTATAGTTTGAATATCGTTTTCCGAAAAATCGTGATGATCAGGATACGTGAGTACACGATCATTTGATTCTTGCAAATATGCGAAAAAGGGTTCTGGTTTTGCTATTCCTGCAATCAATACTTTAGCAACGCCTTTCAATTCCACTACTTTTTTAGAAGTCTTTTCCGAATAAACATAGTCGTCGTAGGCGATGGTACTAAAAAATATCGGTTGATTTGCCTTCAATTGCTTCCTGATTTTATCTTGGGCAATTTCCGAAATCGCTGCGGGACATTTGGTGACAATTATCATGTCGGCTCTATGGGAGCCGCTGCGACTTTCTCTCAAATTTCCGGTGGGCAACATCCAGTCGTTGCAATACAAATCGTTATACGCGGTTAATAAAATATAAAATCCCGCTTTTACTTTGCGATGTTGAAAAGCATCGTCTAACAAAATGACTTGTGGTTTTTCTTTTAAAGAAAGTAATTGTTCCAGTCCGTTTTTGCGATCTGCATCGACAGCGACTGCCATTTTTGGAAATTTTCGGTGCATTTGAAACGGCTCGTCTCCTAAACTTTGCGGTGTTGCATCCGAATTGGCTAAAACAAATCCTTTGGAATGTCTTTTATAACCTCGACTTAAAGTAGCCACGCGATGGTTCTCAGACAGCAGCCGAATTAAGTACTCAATCATGGGCGTTTTCCCCGTGCCACCAACACTCAAATTTCCGACGACTATAGTAGGAACGTCAAAAGTGTAGGATTTTAGGATTCCTTGATCGTAGAGAAAATTACGGAACTGCGTAATCCATCCGTAAAGAACCGCAAAAGGAAACAGTATTTTTCGCAAAAAACTCATGATGCGAAAGTATAATATTTTATCTTTGAATAGAAATAAAAATGCTTTATATCATCATCACGCACCGAATTCAGCACTTGTAAAATGAGAACATTTTCGATTCTATTCTGCTTTCTTTTTTTCGTTCCAAAAGCTTTTTGCCAAGATAATGAGAATAGTTCTTTGCTGAAAACCATTTTAAATACCTACTATAAAAAGGAAAAACCGGCTTATAAAGGTCGGAGTCAATTGCTATATCTTTATTGCAATCAAGCGAACAATTCCGAAGAAATTTTCGAGGCCATTCAAAATCAAAAATTACCAGATGCCTTTTTGAAAGAAATCAGAACCAAAATCAATACCGACGTTACCGAACGAAGTTGGGATTCGGAATTGAAATTCCTCTTCGAAAAAGACGCGACACAATTAAAAATAAAAGTAAACGAATGTTTGAGTTTAGAACGTTACCAAGAAATCTCGCAACGCTTGCACTTGAACAACCAGCGCTTAATGATTATCAGTAAACCGTTGTACTACCTCCAAAGCAAAATTGCCCTAGTGAAAGTAGTCTTCTTTCGAAACATCGAACACAACAATGGCGCAGTACTATTACTCGAAAAACAAGGCAACGAGTGGGTTATTAAAGAGTATTTGAATCCGTGGTCGACTTAAATTACACTTAAAATGAAAACAAAAGAAATCCTTGCAGTTTTAGAACAAATGGCTCCTTTAAGTTATGCCGAAGATTTTGACAATGTGGGTTTACTCACTGGAAATCCAGAAGCTGACATTACTGGTGTTTTAGTTTGTCACGATGCTTTAGAATCCGTGATTTCAGAAGCCATCGGCAAGAAATGCAACCTCATTGTATGTTTTCACCCGATACTTTTCTCGGGATTAAAAAAAATTACAGGTGCCACTTACGTCGAACGTGCTGTCATAAAAGCCATCAAAAACGATATCGCTATTTACGCTGTTCATACTGCTTTAGACAACCATCAGCAAGGTGTAAATAAAATTTTCTGCGATGCCTTAGGATTGCTTCATACCAAAATCTTAATTCCGAAAACGAATTACATTCATAAATTAGTCACGTATACCATACCCGAAAATGCCGAAGAAGTGCGCAATGCTCTTTTTGATGCCGGAGCTGGAACCATAGGAAATTATGAAAATTGCAGTTTTAATTCCAAAGGCATAGGAACCTATATGGGCAACGAAAATAGCAATCCGGAAATTGGAGAACGTTTCGAATTTGTAGAGAACAACGAAATCAAAATCGAAGTGACATTTGAAAAACACCTGGAATCCAAGATTTTGAAAGCGCTTTTTAAAAGTCACGCCTACGAAGAAGTGGCTTATGAAATTTATGCGCTTCAAAACCAACACCAAAATATAGGACTCGGAATGGTAGGCGACTTAGAAACGCCCATGAAAGAAAAGGATTTTCTACTTTTTGTAAAAGAAAAAATGAAAAGCGAAAGCATCCGACACACCGAATTCACTGGAAAAACCATAAAAAAAGTGGCTGTATTAGGAGGATCCGGTAGTTTTGCCATTAAAAAGGCAATTCAAGCTGGAGCTGATGCTTTTTTAACGGCCGATTTAAAGTATCACAATTTCTACGAGTCTGAAAATCAAGTACTTTTAGCCGATATTGGACATTTTGAAAGCGAACGGTATACAAAAAATTATATTGTTGATTTTCTTCGGAAAAAAATTCCTAATTTTGCCATCATTTTATCAGAAGAAAATACAAATCCTGTTAAGTACTTATAAAGATTATGGCGAACATAAAAGAATTAAATGTAGAAGAAAAATTAAGAGCATTGTACGACTTGCAATTAATTGATACGAGAATTGATGAAATCAGAAACGTACGAGGAGAACTTCCTTTAGAAGTAGAAGACTTAGAAGATGAAGTAGCTGGTTTGTCAGCACGCGCCGATAAATTAAAAAAAGATTTAGAAAGTATTGAAGAGCAAATCAAAGCTAAAAAAATTGCTGTTGAAGATCATCAAGCAGCCATTAAAAGATATGCTAAACAACAAGACAGCGTTCGTAACAATAGAGAATTCAACTCGTTGACGAAAGAAATTGAATTTCAAGAATTGGAAATCCAATTGGCTGAGAAACAAATGAAAGAAATGAAAGCTTCTATGGAACACAAAAAAGAAGCGATTGGAAGTTCAAAAGAAAAATTAGAAGCTAAAATGTCGCATCTGAAACATAAAAAAGCAGAACTAAGCGACATCATGGCCGAAACGCAAAAAGAAGAATCCTTCTTAACTGAAAAATCAGCAGAATACGAAGCATTAATCGAAGAGCGTTTATTAAAAGCATACAAAAGAATTCGTTCCAGCGTTCGCAATGGTTTGGCAGTAGTTTCTATTGAAAGAGGCGCTTCTGCTGGGTCGTTCTTCACCATTCCACCGCAAACTCAAGTAGAAATTGCTGGAAGAAAGAAAATCATCACCGACGAGCATTCCGGAAGAATTTTAGTCGATAGTTCTCTCGCTGAAGAAGAAAGAGAGAAAATGGAAAAATTATTTTCTTTGATATAATCTCAACTAGCCTCGAACCATCGGGGCTTTTTTTATGCAAAAAATAAAATACTTCTTGCTCACAAAAACGGTCGGACTGTATCTTAACCTCTTAAGTTACATCCGTCCAAAGCAAGCTGTAAAATTAGCTTATCGTTTGTTTAGCGAACCCAGAATCGGGCGACTAAGCCCAGAGCAACTTCCCGAAGTATTGCAAAATGCGCAAAGAGAAACCTTAACCTTCCAAAACCATTCCTTTGAAACCTATCATTGGAAAGGCAACAAAAACGTAATTCTTTTACTTCACGGCTGGGAAAGCAATGCGTCGCGTTGGGAAAAAATACTGCCGTTCCTTCAACAAACGGGCAGTACCATTATTGCTATCGATGCGCCAGCTCATGGTTTGTCGAGTGGTAAAGAATTCAACGTGCCACTATATGCCGAGTTCATCGAAGTCATGGTGCAGAAATTTCAACCCAATGCCCTGATTGGACATTCCATTGGAGGTATTGCTAGCACTTATTACCAGCATCATTTCCCAAACACCTTAAAAAAGATGGTGTTGTTGGGATCGCCTTCCGACTTTATAATTTTGCTTTCCAATTATGTGAAATTACTGAGCTTAAATCAAAAGATTCACCAAGCGCTAATCGATTATACTAAAGAACGGTTCAATATTGTCATCGAAGATTTTTCGGGGTCGAAATTCCTGCAACATTCCGAGTTAGAAGGCCTAATTGCTCATGATGTAGAAGATTCCGTTGTTCTTTTTTCGGAAGCTAAAAAACTAGCGGCAACCTGGAAAAAATCGACTTTTATTGAAACCAAAGGATTCGGACACAGCCTACACGACGATGAATTGTATCAAAAAATTGCTGTTTTTTTAGGAGCTTGATCCTGCTATCCACTTTATCTTTTGTGCCGAACACCGCCACAAAAGGATGCCGTTCCTATCAGGGCTAGAAATTCGGTGTGCAGAGAACTTTCCTGCTATCAAATTAAATCCTATTTTTGCTTCATGGAAGAAAATCTCAAACGACTCAACAAATTCATTGGAGAAACCGGATTCTGCTCGCGCCGAGAAGCCGACAAACTCATCGAAGACGGACGCGTAACCATTAATGGTATTGTTCCTGAAATGGGCACTAAAGTAGCTCCTAGTGATGAAGTGCGCATCGATGGCAAAATCATTCGAGACAATACGGAGAAATTAATCTACCTAGCATTCAACAAACCTGTAGGAATTGAATGCACAACAAACCTAGACGTACGCGACAATATTGTAGATTATATTAATTACCCGAAACGTATTTTCCCAATAGGTCGTTTAGATAAAGCCAGTGAAGGATTGATATTCATGACCAATGATGGCGATATTGTCAATAAAATCCTACGCGCTAGAAACAATCACGAAAAAGAATACACGGTAACCGTTAACAAACCGATTACAGATCGCTTTATAGAAAAAATGGGTAATGGTGTCCCTATTTTGGATACGATTACTAGAAAATGTAAAGTCGAACAAATCAGCAAGTACATTTTCAAAATCATTCTAACCCAAGGATTGAACCGTCAAATACGCAGAATGTGCGAATATTTGGGGTATGAAGTAACGGCACTAAAACGAATTCGCATCATTAACATTTCCTTGGATATTCCAGTAGGGCGATACCGCGATTTAACAGATGCTGAGATCAAAGAATTAAACCAACTCATCGAACCGTCCAGCAAAACCGAGGAAGCAAGTTTGCCCAGAAGCGAAGCGCCAAAAAGACGAACCGAATTCATCAAGCGCGATGATTCGAGATTTAAGAAAAAAGGGGATTATTGAAATTAAAAGTGTATTTTAGTTCTTCTTTAGAAATTAAGACACAAACTAAAATCGCTGCCGTATGAAAAATCTATACTTTTTTTTCGCAATCTGCTTTGCAATCACCTCCTATTCGCAAGACAGTAAAGTAACCGGTAATGGAAATGTATACGATGCCAATGGTTTTCCCAAAAGCTTGGAAAAGACACACAATACCAGTACTAATTATACCGCTAAAACAAATCATACATCCGACTTCGGCTATGGGGATACTAGACCATTAACAGAAATAAATAATCCGACCCTTGGAGATGGTTATCCATGGATTTCAGGAGATGGATTAAGACTTTACTACTGCAGTGGTCAGGGTGCTAGCGACAATCTGATATATTATACCGAAAGACCCAATGTCAATAGTCCTTTTCAAGCACCATCGGCCGTACCATTAAACGTTGCTGCTCCAATGTCTATTTGGCTTTCTGAAAATGAGTTGGAGGCATATGTAACTACCTATTCTGCTTTTGGAGGAAAGCTTTTTTATTTTCAAAGAAATTCAACCGCACTGCCTTTTGATGCTCCTGAAGAAATTAGCTTAAATGGGATAAGTTTAGGATTTATTTCAGGCGCTTCTTTGAACGCAGCTCAAAATGAATTGTTTATTTTTTCAGAGTATGACGGCATTATTCTTTTCAATAGAACCGGAGCAAACTCATTTGAGTATTCGGGACTATTGTTTTCTCTCTCCAATTCAAATTCTACCCCTGGGCAAATTTCAAAAGACGATCTTTCCTACTTTTGGGGATTAAGAAATACTAATAATACTTTGATTCATCATTTAGACAGAAGCAATACAGCGGATTCCTTTAGTTCAAGCGTTTTACAAGAAATTAACACCCTAAACGAGCTTGGGTATTTAAACTTTCAACCTTCCATGTCCACAAATCTAGAATGGGTTGTTTTTGTAAGAAATCCGCAAAACACTTGGTATGGAAATGAATTGTACATTAGCCACAATCAAGCTCTTTCTGTAGCAAATCCTAAAGCCAACAGCTTTATAATCGTTCCTAATCCAACTTCAGGCAAATTCGTTATTTCATTGCCAAGCTCTTTTAATGCTGGTGAAAATTATGAGGTGCAAATTTATGATGCTACTACAAAGCTTCTTTTTAAGAAACAAATGGCAACAGAAATTGATTTAACAAGCTATTTAAAAGGAGTTTATTTTGCTAAAATACAGGGCACTAATTTTGTTGAAGTGCAGAAAATCATTCGTAATTAATGTTATGCAAACCTGTTAATGAGTATGAAATACTAAAAACACAACGCTCTAACATTGGTAATAAACTAATCGATTTTAGTAAGTCTACTTATTCAACATTCTACGTTGTTCTCTTGCCAATAAGGTATTTTTTAACAGCATCGCAATGGTCATCGGCCCAACTCCGCCGGGAACTGGAGTGATGAAGGATGCTTTTTTACTTACCAAATCAAAGTCGACATCACCAGTAATTCTGTACCCTTTTTCAGCGGTTTTATCCTCCACTCGGGTGATACCAACATCAATTACTACCGCTCCTTCTTTTACCATTTCTGCTTTTAGGTAATTTGGCACACCCAATGCTGTAATAATAATATCCGCTTGAATAGTGATTTGCTCGATATTTTTGGTATAGCTGTGAGTTAAGGTCACGGTAGAATTTCCTGGGAATCCTTTTCTTCCCATTAAAATACTCATTGGTCTTCCCACGATATGACTTCGTCCAATAACAACCGTGTGCTTCCCCTTGGTTTCTACATTGTACCGTTCTAACAATTCTAAAATTCCGAATGGTGTCGCTGGAATAAAAGTGGTCATGTCGAGTGCCATTTTTCCAAAATTTTCTGGGTGAAAGCCGTCGACATCTTTGCTGGGATCGATTGCCATTAATACTTTTTGGGTATCAATTTGTTCGGGCAAAGGCAACTGCACTATAAAACCATCGATGGCATCATCTTCATTGAGTTGCTTTATTTTTTTGAGCAATTCGGTTTCCGAAGTAGTGCTGGGCATTTTTACCAAAGTCGACTCAAATCCGACACGTTCGCATGCTTTTACTTTACTGCCAACGTAAGTCAAACTCGCGCCGTCGTTCCCGACAATTACAGCGGCTAAATGAGGTACTTTTTCGTTGTTTTTTTTCATCAAATCAACCTCGGCTGTGATTTCATTTTTGATGTCATTGGCAATTTTTTTTCCGTCTAGTAGTTGCATGGTATCGTAGTTTCAAAGTTAAGTTAGTAAATAAAAAAGACGTGAATAAATCACGTCTTTGGTTTTCTTATCGCATGCCTTTCATTCCGCCCATCATTTTCATCATTTGCTTTCCGCCCGGGCCTTGCATCATTTTCATCATTTTGCTCATTTGGTCGAACTGCTTCATCAATTGATTGACTTCTTCTATTTTTCTTCCAGAACCCTTTGCAATTCTGGTTTTTCTTTTCATATCTATAATCGTCGGTTTGCTTCGCTCTACCGGGGTCATGGAATAAATGATGGCTTCAATGTGTTTGAAAGCATCATCTTCTATTTCAACATCTTTCATGGCTTTTGAAGCGCCCGGAATCATGCCGACCAAGTCTTTCATATTCCCCATCTTCTTTACCTGCTGAATTTGAGATAGAAAATCATCAAAACCAAATTCGTTCTTGGCAATTTTCTTTTGTAATTTTCTTGCTTCTTCCTCATCAAACTGCTCTTGTGCTCTTTCTACTAGGGACACGACATCTCCCATACCTAAGATACGCTCGGCCATCCGAGAAGGATAAAACACATCAATGGCTTCCATTTTTTCACCTGTACCTACAAACTTAATTGGCTTGTTGACCACTGATTTAATAGAAATTGCAGCTCCACCACGAGTATCACCATCTAATTTCGTCAGGATTACACCGTCAAAATTTAAGCGGTCATTAAACGCTTTTGCTGTATTCACCGCATCTTGACCTGTCATAGCATCAACCACAAATAAGGTTTCTTGCGGCTGAATCGCTTGGTGTACATTAGCAATCTCGGCCATCATTTCCTCATCAACGGCCAAACGACCGGCGGTATCTACTATTACGACATTGTATCCTTTTTCTTTGGCATACTTGATAGCATTTTGAGCAATTTCTACTGGATTGTTATTTCCTAATTCCGAATAAACCTCCACCCCGATTTGATCTCCAACTACATGTAACTGATTAATCGCCGCTGGACGATAAACATCACAGGCCACTAGCAACGGTTTTTTATTTTTTTTGGTTTTTAGGAAATTGGCAAGTTTACCCGAGAAAGTAGTTTTACCGGAACCTTGCAAACCCGACATCAAAATAACAGTAGGGTTACCAGAGAGATTAATTCCGGATACGTCTCCTCCCATCAATTCCGTCAATTCGTCTTTGACCAATTTCACTAAGAGTTGCCCTGGTTGAAGCGTTGTTAATACATTTTGACCAATGGCTTTCTCCTTAACTTTAGTTGTAAATTCTTTGGCAATCTTAAAATTCACGTCGGCATCCAATAAAGCACGACGCACCTCTTTTAAAGTTTCCGCAACATTAACTTCTGTAATTTTTCCGTGCCCTTTTAGGATATGGAACGCCTTGTCTAATTTCTCACTTAAATTATCAAACATATGTTTTTTTGTACTTAATAGGAATTCTGAAATGGATAAAATTAAGCCGCAAATTTAAGCATTTGATTTTGAAGTTTTGAGGATTTGCAAATAAAAAAAAGAAAGGTCTAAAAAGAGTAAATTCCCTTAAAAATGACTCATTTTTTCTTCGATTAACTCGCAAATCATAATACTTTCTTAAAACATTCTTAAGCACTGAATATCTTAGTAGGGTTTCCAAAGTATCAGTTGTTTCAGCTCTATAAAAATTAAACACATATCACCCATGAACAGAAAAGAGTTTTTTGCAAGAGTTGGTTTTGGAGCAGCTGCGGTTTTAATCCCAGCTTGTATTGGAGGTTTAGCCTCAAGTTGTGAAAAAGATGGTACCCCAAAAGCGGCACCAGCAAATGTCAATTTTACAGTTGACGTTAGTTCGGGTCCCTTAGCTACTAATGGTGGATTTTTAAGTTTGAATGGTATCATTGTCGCACGTACCAATGATGGTGGTTATTTGGCAGTGTCTTCTTCATGCACTCACCAAGGAACTAATGTGAATTATTTCGCGGCCGAAAATGATTTTGTTTGCCCTAACCATGGCGCAAAATTCAGCAGTACCGGAGCTGTATTGCAAGGACCTGCAAACCGTCCCTTAACTAAATATAACACAACATTAACCGGCAATTCACTACGAGTATATTCTTAAGTTATGAATGGTCGTAGTTCTTTAAATTTCTATTTTTTTTAACAATATAGGTAGGGTATTTTTTGAATTGTCTGTTATAAAACAAACAGTAAAAAGGCCCTTTTAGTCCAAATTTAAAACTTAACCTAATAATGCCAAAAGCGAAGTATTTTTTCATTGTTATTGTCTTTTTTTTAAGCACTACTTTACTTTTTTCACAGAAGAAAAATGTATTTGAAATTGCCAGAAAAGGGACTTTAAGAGAAATACAATCCTTTTACAAAAAACATCCCGAAGCAATCAATACCTTTGATGATAAAAAATCAAGTCCATTGATTTTAGCCTGTTACAGGGCTAATGTACAAGTAGCCTTGTTTTTAGCTGAGAAAACAAAAAACATCAACTACAATTCGGGAATGGGAACAGCGGTAATTGCAACGGTGATGTCGGGAAACACAACGATTTTAGGAAAATTAATTGAATTGAAAGCCGACCTTAATCAGACTGACGCCAATGGCAAAACAGCTTTAATTTATGCTTCCTTTTTCAATAAAGTAGCAATAGTTAAGCAACTGATTGACGCTGGTGCCGATAAGAATATTAAAGATGTCGACGGCAGAACTGCATTGGATTATGCTACTTTTAATAAAAATAAAGAACTATTAGTTTTGCTAGATGAGTGACCCAAAAAAGATGAAAAAATTAAAATCGAAAAAACAAAAAAAGACTAGTTACTATTATTATTTTTGATTAAACATCAATAAATAAACGCAGATATTTAATAAACCAAACTTATCAAATTTTAAAACCCTATGAAAAAATCACAAATCATCATCGTCTCCCTTATTGTAGTCGCTATTTTGGGATTTACGGGGTATAATTATGTCATGCATGGTGGCGCCAGAGATTTGGCTACCGAAACTGCAAATTATACCGTTACTTCCCAAGAAATTACAAAAGAATTTTCAGCCAATACGGAGGTTGCTAACAAAAAATATCTAGAAAAAGCAGTAGCTGTAAAAGGAACAATTACTTCTATCAAAGGCAACGAAGTTATTGTTGACAATACAATTATTTGTACCCTTAAGGAAAAACTAAATCCATCAATCAAAGAAAATCAACAAATTACTTTAAAAGGAAGAGTTGTTGGTTTTGATGATTTAATGGGTGAAATAAAACTTGATCAATGTTTAGCAATTTAAAACCACAACCTATGAAATTAACCCGATTATTGTCTTTTGTATGTATCTTCTTTGTAGTAGGATATGCATCAGCACAAGATGATTTACTAAATCAACTCGACACTGTAAAGTCGAAAGAAAAGCAAGTAGAAATGGCTGCTTTTAAAGGACTACAAATTTGTAACATGCAATCAACAAAGCTGCCAATTAAAGGTGAATGGTACTTTTTAGTTTCTCACCGTTTCGGTGATTTAAAACAAGGAATCAATAACTTCTTTGGATTGGACAACGCTTTAACGAGAATTGGCGGAATTTACGGTGCCACGAACTGGTTGTCTTTAGGAGTATCTCGACATACTTATAACAAAACCTACGAGCTATCTGTAAAATACAAATTATTGAATCAAGAAATTGATGGCTTTCCTCTAACTGTAGTGGGCTATAACACCATGGATATCAATTCTTCTAAATTTGATCCTGTAGCTTTTCCTGCTTTTAAAGATAACAATCGTTTGTCATACACCTCACAATTGTTGATTTCCAGAAAGTTCTCCGAATCGGTTTCTTTTCAAATTAGCCCAATTTTTGTTCACAAGAATTTATATGATCAACAACCTGGAACTGAAAAGAAAGATCAATTTTTGGCCGCCGCTGGTGGTCGTTGCAAATTGTCAAAACGGATCAGTCTTAATTTAGAGTATGCCTACCGTATTAACGAACCTGAAAAAGTAAATTTTCATAATCCGCTAACTGCTGGATTTGATATAGAAACTGGTGGCCACGTATTTCAGTTGGTCTTCTCTAACTCACAACCTATGAACGATGTTGCCTATCTTACCAATACCACAGGCAAATGGAACGGTGGTAGTTTATATTTTGGATTTAACATGTATAGAGTTTTTTAAATATGAAAGCAATAAAAATAACCTTACTATTAGTAGTATTTAGCGCCTTTGGGGTTTCTTGTGAATCCAATACCTATGAACAAATTTCTGGTGTAGTGGTCAACCCAACTTACGAAGCGAATGTCAAAGGAATTATGGCAAGTAATTGCACGTCTTGTCACAATCCTGATTATGATCAATCTCCTTATTTGCAGACTTATGCCGAGGTAAAAGATGCCTGCGAAAATCGAAACTTACTGTGTCGTATTGATGCAAGTTGTGGTGATGTTATGCCAACTTCTGGAAAAATGCCACAAACAACCATTACAATCATTCAGAAATGGGCTAGTAACGGATTTATAGAACAATAAAATAAATAATTATGAAAAAAATGCTAGTTGTAGTGTTGTCAGTTTTTATCGGAGGAAGTGTTTTCTCTCAAAAAATGATGACGCGTTCCGGAGAAATTAAGTTTGATGCTTCGATGCCTGAATTGGTTGAAATAGCGGCCACAAACACTACTGCCTCTTGTATTCTTGATGAAGCTACAGGAGATTTTGTAACCTTAGCTTTAGTAAAAGCTTTTAAATTCAAATCACCGCTTATGGAAGAGCACTTTAATGAAAATTATATGGAATCTTCCAAGTTTCCGAAATCTACTTTTAAAGGAAAAATTAGCAATTTAGATGCTTCCAAACTTGGAGCAACAAAAACTAGCTATGATCTTGAAGGTGATTTAACGATACATGGTGTCACTAAAAAAATCAAAACCAAAATTAATTTGGTGCAAACTGGTGGTAAAATCATAGCTACAAGTAATTTTTCTGTGAAAGCGAAAGACTACAACATTGAAATTCCGAGTCTGGTTAAAGAGAAATTTGCTGAGAATATAAAAGTAGCACTCGATTTCACACTCGAAGGAAAATAAAGTTTGTTTGTTTAGTTTGAAAAACCGTCTGGAAATTGCTCTCCAGGCGGTTTTTAATTTCGCAAACACAAGGAATATCGATTATCAATTGTATGAATCATAGAAAATTCCAAATGGGCTCTTTTTGACCTAAAGAAAGATAGACCAAATAATGTTTAGTGAATAAAAAAACCAGCTTCATAGGGCTGGTTTTTTTATGCTTCTTTTAGAAAGAGTTTAGTTCTTTTCAAAAGTAATGAAATCGGTATTAGAACTTGATCCACTGACATCAGTCATTTCAATTTTAGTAGCTGAAATTGAAATAATGTCCCAGTCGTCGCTGATGTCTTCAAAATCTGCTGGTGTAGAAAATAGAATATTGAAATCGATTGGATTACTTGGACTATCATCCACAGTCTGATTATTGGTAACGCTCCAAGTACCAGTAACGGTAATTGTTCCATCGGAACTTGTGGCCGTGAGCACATTATTTGATCCAAAAGTAAAGGTATAACCCGCAAAATGATCTGTTTGATCAAGCGAATGATCAATGTATTTTGTTACATGCCAAGTACCTTGACTAGCGGTGGCCGCAATGGGCGCCGTACTAACAGGAGGCGCAATAGGAAGTGGCTTATCACTTGAGCTGCAAGAGTTCGCAGAAAAAGCAAAAACAACTCCTAAAAGGAGTAAGGGAAGTTTTTTCATGATTAAAGATTTTGTTTATGAAATTAATTAGGTCAGCAAAATAACTAAATTAATAGTTATTGATGTCATTTTATTGCATAAAAAAGAAAATCAGGCAGCGGAATCGCTACCTAATTCTTCGTAAAGTCAAGATAATGGATATCACCTCCTCCTCCTCCATCTTGATGACGCAAACGTATCAATGAAGTTGTAAATTCAATTACTCTCCAATCATCTTCTAATTTATCGAGCTCGTTTCCATCAAAATTTAGAACAAATTCTTTGTACCCATCATCAGTGTGAATACTCCAACTACCGCTAATAGATATTGTATTTGTCGCTGCAACAGTAGTCCCGTTGGCCGAAAAAGTAAAATTATAGCTAATGAAATCATTGGTATGATTTTCCGTTCCGTCTATAAAACTCGACACATGCCAAGACCCTGACGTTATAACGGTCGAGAGCTCAGTCCCACCAGTTCCCCCTGTTGGAACACATTCATTAATCGCATTTTCAATTCCAAATTGAAGCTCAGCATTGGTATTAAAAGTTGCTGTTTGTCCGTTTGATTTAATCATAGAGACAGGAAAAACCAAACTATAAATTTGATTATCACCCAAACTACCAATATAGTTGTACCACTGAGAATTGGTAGCAATCGTAATAGTGCTAGGCACTTGTGTTGCTGTATTGTAGGTATTTACTGTAATTGGATATACAAAATCTATACATTCAATCTCATGAAATGTAGACTCAGCTCCACAATTCGATTTCAAATCATCAAGTTCACTTTGCGAATGAATAATAACTTCTTGGTAATTCTTGTATTTGATTGTGATTGGAAAAGTATAGTGAATAATATCGTCATCAATAGACGACTCCTCCAGAATTTCTTTTACATCATAATAGTCATCATAAGTTTCTACTGTAAACTGATGACCGTTTGCGGTCGCTGTGACAGGCAAAATCATACAAAAACAACTAGATCCATCCAAACAATTATCATAAAAAGTAGGTTGTTGTGTTACTCTTGAAACCAAAGACGTTAGCGGAGAAGCTTTCGTTAAGCCAACTAAAGGACTTTGATATTGCGTTTCCGATTCATCTTGACATGAATAAGTGGCTAAAAGTAAAATAGTAGTCACTAATAAAATAAAGTTTTTCATGTTATGCAGTTGTTGTTGACAGGTATAAAACAAATTTCAACAAAAAAACCCTAACATCAATATTTTTTTTTTTAAATTCACAGAAGAAAAACGAAGGACATCTCATGGAAAAACCCAATACTATTGGTATTTGCGACGAATCAATATTTTCAATCTTCTTTAAAAATAATGTAAAAACATTACGCAACTACTTGTATTTCAAGTTCGGAAATGAAGAACAAGCCAACGACATGACCCAAGACGCCTTCATCAAATTGTGGGAAAACTGTGCTGATGTCCCTCATGAGAAAGCAAAATCCTTTCTATATACCGTTGCAAATAACGCTACCCTGAACCAAATTTCTCATCAAAAAGTAGTTCTAAAATATGCGAAGGGCAATGTTAACAATGATAAGACCAATTTAAGCCCCGAATATTTATTAGAAGAAGAACAGTTTAAAGTGAAATTGGAAAAGGCCATTGCCAATTTAACAGAATCCCAAAGGACTGCGTTCTTACTGCATCGGATTGAGGGAAAAAAATATTCAGAAATCGCTGTGATGCTCGACATTAGTGTCAAAGCTGTTGAAAAGAGAATTCACGGAGCCTTACTTTCGTTAAGAGCAAATATCGAACAGTTTAAGTAGGGTTTATCAGCAGTAATATGTTTAATAGCAAATGAGTGTCAAAATGGAAGAAAATTACGAATTAGCAAAATGGTTGGCTGGAGAAATGACAGAACGAGAGTTACTTGATTTTCAAAAAACTCCAGACTATGCAACCTATACAAAAATAGCTACCTATTCTGGTGAGCTAGAGGTTCCTGATTTTGATAAGAATAGTATGTACAAAAACATTATTTCAAAATCTAACAAAAAAAGTAAAGAAAAAATCATTACCTTACATCAAAATTGGTGGTTTAAGATTGCTGCACTATTCTTAGTTTTTTTAGGACTGTCTCTTGGTTATAAATCCCTGATATCAGTTTCAAAATATGCAGACAATGGACAACAAACTAGTTTTGTATTGCCTGATAGTTCGAAAGTAGTATTGAATGCAGGTTCAGAAATTGACTATTCCAAATGGAATTGGAAAAATCACAGACAACTAAATTTAATTGGGGAAGCTTATTTTAGAGTCGCTAAAGGAAAGAAATTTGAAGTTTGTACTGATTTAGGAAAAGTCACAGTGTTGGGGACTCAATTTGATGTCAAAGCCCGTAAAAATCGTTTTGATGTAATTTGTTATGAAGGTAGGGTAAAAGTTAATTACCAAGACAAAGAAGTCATAATAACAAAAGGCAAAAGAGTTGCTTTTGAAGACGGAAATGCCATCGAAGTACCAGATCACACGACAATTGAACCGGAGTGGGTAAAGGGAGAATTATCTTTCACGAATGAACATCTCGAACACATTGTAAATGAATTGGAGCGACAATACAATATTAGCATAACATTGAAAAAGCCTACTAATTTTCAACTTTTTACTGGAACGATTCCAATGAATAATTTAAATGATGCCATTGCTATTATTGCTTCTACGTATCATTTGCAAGTAAAAAAATTGGATGACCAAAAAATACAATTAGAAGCTTTGAATGTCCATATGTAGAATCTTATTTAGTACTTTTTTTTTATTCTTTTCTATTTTACCAACTTTGGCCCAAAAGGAAAAGGACGTTATTTCATTGAAACTACTTTTAGAGCAGATCAGTGCTCAACATGATGTCAAATTCAATTATATTGAAGATGAAATTGTGATTTTTACTTTAGTTCCACCACCCAAAGAGTGGGAATTACAATCCAAAATCGAATACATAAAGACGGAAACCAAACTCAAATTCAGTGTCATTGAAAAAAAATACTACACGATCTTTAATGATAAGAAAGTTGACAAACCTTTGTGCGGATATCTAATTGACTCCGATTCAGATTTGCCAATTGAAAATGCAATTGTTACAATACTTCACACTAGTAGAAATACATCGTCCAATAGTTTAGGCTACTTTGAATTACCCATAATTTCGCCAAATGCTATCCATATCAATCACATGAGTTATCAACCCATTAACATTGATGCGAAAGAACTGTATGTTGGTCAATGCCCTAGAATAAAACTAATTCCTATATCCAAGGAGCTGACTGAGGTAATTATACAACAATACTTAACTACCGGTATTTCGAAAAAAAAGGATGGCTCTTTAGCAGTAAAGCCTAAAAAATTCGGAATACTACCAGGATTAATTGAGCCTGATGTACTCCAAACCTTGCAACAAATTCCAGGGATTTACAGTGCCGATGAAACTATTTCCAATTTGAATGTTCGAGGTGGCACCCACGATCAAAATTTGTTCTTATGGAATGGAATTCGGATGTTTCAAACTGGTCATTTTTTTGGATTAATCTCAGCCTTTAATCCTTCTTTGGCACAAACCATTAGTATTACCAAAAATGGAAGTTCCGCTTTTTTTGGCGAAAGCGTTTCGAGCTTGGTAAACATTTCCTCTCATTCCAAAAGCATTGAAGAAAGCAATACTAGTATCAGTTCTAATTTGCTTAGCGCTGAATTTTACTCGAAACTGAAACTTTCGAAAAAAGCCAGTATTGAAGTTTCAGGTAGGCGCTCCTATACCGACTTTTTTAGTTCCCCAACTTATCAAAATTATCGCGATCGTGTGTTTCAAAATACAATCGTTACCAACTTAAATACCAATACTATAAATGCATATCATAATAGTGAGGATTTTTATTTCTATGATTGTACGCTACAATATCAACAAAAAATAGGGAGGCGAAGCGAATTAACAATAGACGGTATTGCCATCAAAAACAATCTGAAAATTAACCAAATCTCGAATCTAAACTCCAGAAATAGTGGTTTAAGTCAACAAAATTTTGGCGGTTCTTTGTTGTGGAAAACAAAATGGAATGAAAGAAATAGTACTCAACTAAACTTTTCCACGTCTTACTATAATTTGGATGCAGTAAACGAAGCGATTCAAAGCAATCAAATCTTCAGTCAACAAAATAGTGTTCTAGATTTTGGATTTCAATTCAAAAACTCCCACCAATTTTCTCAAACCATAACATCGAATTACGGCTATCAATTTGATGAAATTGGCGTGACCAATTACGATGCTGTTAATACTCCTGAATTTGTTAGAAATGTGAAAGAAGTCTTATTAAGTCACGTTGGAGTTCTAGAAGGAATTTATCAATCGTTGAATCACAAAACCTATCTCAATATTGGCCTTAGAGCCAATTATTATCAAAAGTATCAGTCCTTCGTTCCCGAATCAAGAATCCAGTTCAATCAAGCTCTCACACGCTCAATTCATTTAGAACTTCTTGGAGAGCAAAAAAGTCAAACGTTAACTCAAATCATAGATCTGCAGCAAGATTTTCTTGGTATTGAAAAAAGAAGATGGGCCTTAGCCAACGAATCCAATATCCCAGTACAAAAAAGCAATCAAATTGCAATTGGATTATTATACCAATCAAAATCTTGGTTAGTTACTTTAGATAACTTTTATAAGAAAATATCAGGAATTACAAGCAGCGGGCAAGGATTTCAAAATCAATTTGAATTCATAAAAACGATTGGCTCTTATCATATTATGGGTTCGGAAGTATTGATTCAAAAGAATTTCGAGAAATTTTATACTTGGCTGAGCTATAGTTTAAACCACAACCAATATAATTTTGACCTACTTTCCAACGTAGAGTTTGCGAATAATTTTGAACTAGTACATGCGGTTTCCTATGCGGCCATTTACGATTGGAATACTTTTAAGATTGCTTTAGGCTGCAAATGGCATTCTGGAAAACCAATTACAACTCCAAGCAGTACGACAGTCAATACCGACAATCCTGCTAATCCGAAAATTAATTACAACTCACCTAACTCGGGGCATCTACCTGATTATTATCAATTAAATATTTCAGCTTCTAAAGATTGGAAACTGAATAAGAAAACTAATCTAGAGGCAAGCATATCGGTGATGAACTTATTGGACAAGAAAAATATTATCAATCGATTTTACAGAATTAACACCGCAGAAAACGCCATCGAAAGTGTGAATACTTATTCGTTAAAACGTACTCCGAATATTAATGTGAAAATTAGCTTTTAAACTTCTGATTACATTCTTTCAGGAACTTCAATACCTAACAATCCGAAAGCTGATTTAATTGTATCACTTACTTTTTTGGAAAGTTGCACACGGAATATTTTTTTGGAAGTATCTTCTTCCCCCAATATAGAAACTGTCTGATAAAAAGAATTGTATTCTTTAACCAACTCATAAGTATAATTTGCAATCAAAGCTGGGCTATGGTTGTGCGCCGCATTCTGAATTACCTCAGGATAAAGAGCTAATTGCTTTAGCAATTCTTTTTCTTTTTGATGCAAAGCCATTTGATCAATTACAACCTTCAATTCAAAATCAGCCTTTCGGAGGATCGATTGAATTCTGGCATAAGTATATTGAATAAAGGGACCTGTATTTCCTGCAAAATCAACTGATTCTTCCGGATTAAAAAGAATTCGCTTCTTAGGATCTACTTTTAAAATGTAGTATTTTAGAGCTCCTAGACCAATCATTTTGTATAATTTCATTTTTTCGGCGTCTGAGTACTCTTCTAGTTTTCCTAATTCTTCCGACAATTGTTTCGCGGTAAGCGTCATGTCGTCCATTAAATCATCGGCATCAACGACCGTTCCTTCTCGGGATTTCATTTTTCCAGAGGGCAAATCTACCATCCCATAAGATAGATGAAATAGGTTTTTTGACCAATCAAATCCTAATTTCTTTAAAATCAAGAACAATACTTTAAAATGATAGTCTTGTTCGTTACCAACAGTATAAACCATACCTCCGACATCGGGAAAATCCTTCACCCGTTGAATAGCAGTTCCAATATCTTGAGTCATGTAAACCGCTGTGCCGTCGGATCGCAGTACAATTTTTCGATCTAAACCCTCAGGGGTAAGATCAATCCAAACGGAACCATCAGCATCTTTTTCAAAAACACCTTTCTCAAGTCCAATTTGAACAACATCTTTTCCTAATAAATAGGTATTACTTTCGTAATAGTAGGAATCAAAATCGACTCCCATTGCATCATAAGTTGCAGAAAAACCATCGTATACCCATTGATTCATTGTTTTCCATAGAGAAACAACATTGTCCTTTCCCGCTTCCCAATCGAGTAACATTTGTTGAGCTTCTTGTAGTATTGGCGCTAGTTTCTTAGCATCTTCTTCTGTTTTTCCTTGTGCGATTAGTTGGGTTACTTGTTCTTTATAGGCTTTATCGAACGCTACATAATATTTACCAACCAATTTATCTCCTTTAATTCCCGTATTTTCGGGAGTCTCTCCGTTTCCGAATTTTTGCCAAGCCAACATAGACTTGCAAATGTGAATACCTCGATCGTTTATAATTTGAGTTTTGTAGACTTTCTTTCCAGAGGCCTTAATAATTTCGGCAACAGCATAACCAAGAAGATTATTTCTAACATGTCCTAAATGCAATGGTTTGTTAGTATTCGGTGACGAATATTCCACCATAATGGCTTTATCATCTACCCGAGGTGCTACAAAACCATATTTTGAATTCTCTTTAATTTCATTGAAGAACTCCATATAGTATTGATCCGAAACCACAAGGTTTAAAAACCCAGAAACGACATTAAACCTTTCTACTTCAGCAACATTTTCAACTAGATATGCCCCTATTTTAGTTCCAATTTCTATCGGACTGGATTTTATTTCTTTCAAGAAGGGAAACAATACTAAGGTAATATCCCCTTCAAATTCTTTCCGAGTGGCTTGAAATTCTAATTTTTCAAAAGAAGCATTAAATAATAAAGTAATTGCTTTTTGGATGGAAGGAGTTAAGACAGCTGCTAATGACATGGTGTGTGTTTTAAAGAGGTCAAAGATAGTCATTACCATAACAAATCAAAAATAGAATTCAAGTTCTAATTCTTCGCTTTTTAGAATTCATAAGGGATTGTTTATACAATTTCTTTTAAAAACTTAAGGCTGCGTTTTTGTAGTTTAGAAAACTATATTTTGTAAGATTTTTATTTTAATAAAAACTAATTTTATGTATTTAATCGATTTTTTTTGCATTTAACCGATATTTATTAAATATTTGAATCGTCAAAATAAAAATAAGTTCATCAATAGTTAACCCCAAATTACTATGAAAAAATTATTACTCCTACTAGCATTAGTTGCTATTACTGCAAAAGGCTATTCACAAGCCATAACAGTAAATACCAACACTTACACGGTACCACAATTAGTTAACTCCGTTTTAATTAATTCTCCCTGTGTTTCCGCAACAAATATTACGTGGAAAACAGGTACTAATTACGGATCTTCGAATGGAATTGGTTTTTTCCAAAACACCAATCCACATTTTCCTATGCAATCCGGTGTTATCTTAAGTACAGGAAATGTCAGCAATGCTGCTGGACCAAATAACGCTATCTTAAATGATGGTGCCGCAAACTGGCCAGGTGATCCAAGCTTGGAAAACACCTTATCACAATCTGGAATTGAGATGAACTCTGTTAATGCTTCCATTTTAGAATTTGACTTTACGCCAATTTCTCCTACATTTAGTTTTGAGTTCTTATTTGCTTCTGAGGAGTATGGTAATTTTCAATGCCAGTTTTCCGATGCATTTGCTTTTCTACTAACCAATACAAGCACTGGTGTAACCACGAACTTAGCGGTCGTACCAAATACGAACCTTCCAATCTCTGTGGTGACTATTCGCGACTTTTTATACAATTCATCATGTCCATCAGCTAACTCCCAATACTTTGGAAGCTATAATGGTGGCTCTGCAGCAGCTAGCGCTGCCATCAATTTTAATGGGCAAACCAAATTGATGAATGCCTCGGCAATATTAGTTCCGAATACCATGTATCATATCAAATTAGTTATTGCAGATCGTTCCGATTCAAGTTCCGATTCTGCTATCTTCATTTCATCTGATACATTCAATATTGGCCAAGATGTTCTAGGTTTAGATCTAACTACCGCGAACAATACTGCTTTATGTTTTGGACAAACCCATATACTCAACTCCAATTTAAATCCAGCCACATATAATTTCAGCTGGACGAAAGATGGTGTAGTGATTCCAGGTGCAACTGGTGCGTCTTTATCCGTTACGCAACCCGGTGTATATGGCGTTACTTATCAAAAAAACAGTAACGGATGCCAGCCTATAACCGATTATGTTACGATTGAGTATATGCCTGAAATTCTAGGAGGAACTCCAATAGACATCTATAAATGTACTACAGGAAGCACTACTTATTCTTATGATCTATCGGTAAACACACCAATCGTAAAAGCGGGCTTAGACCCTGCTACTGAAGTAAGTTATTATGCTTCTTTGCCTAATGCCAATTCAGGCACAAGTCCACTTCCAAACTTGTATACCTCAGCTCCAGGGCAAACCATATATGTTCGAATCAAGAACCATGGAAATTCCTGTTATGTAGTTAGAACCTTTCAACTCTTAACAGCTACACCACCAGTTGCTCATCAAGCTCCTAATATGACTCGATGTGCTACCTCAACTTTTAACAATAGTCTATTTGATTTGTCACAACAAAATACCGCTGTATTAGGTGGTCAATCGGCAACAACTTACGCAGTTTCCTATTATACTTCACAAAATAATGCTAATAGCGGGACTAGTCCTGTAAATTCAACCGCTTTCTATGGTACTAATAATACTGTGGTTTACGTTCGAGTTCAAAACAACTTTGACCCCACGTGTTATGGTGTATCAAGCTTTACACTTAGTGTTACTCCATTACCTTTAGTGGACGTCCTAGCCAATGTAGTGCTTTGCGATAGCTTTACTTTACCTGCCCTAACGAATGGCCATTACTTTAGTGGACCAAATGGAACTGGACTTCCTATGGCTGCCGGCGACGTAATTACCGAAACCAAAACAGTTTATATTTTCAATCAACCTAACGGACCAAACGGTTGTTCAGCCGGAAGTAGCTTCTTAGTTACGATTATTGACCCAATGGCAATAGTTCCACCAAGCGATACTTATTGCGGAACGTATACCTTGCCTCCATTGGTTGTTGGACACTATTACACCAATCACGGTGGAACAGGTACCGAAATTGCTCCAGGCACTACGATAACATCTTCACAAACTATTAATGTATATTTTGAAGCTACTGTTGCACCCTACTGTATCATTAATCAGGACTTTAGCATAACCATTTCTCCTATTCTTAATCTTGGAAGTTTTAATAATGTTTTTGAGTGCAACTCATATACATTACCAGCACTATCAATTGGAAAATACTTTACTGAGCCTAATGGTGGCGGGATTGAATTGCTCGCAGGAACTGAAATAACATCATCCCAAACTATCTATGTATTCGCTGTTTCCGATCAAGGGTGTGTTTCGCAAGTTCCATTCGATGTCGTAATCGGTGTCTTTACTCCTAGTGATGTTGCTCAATGCGAACCTTATGTTTTACCTGCATTACCAGTAGGTCATTATTACACTGGACCACACGGAACCGGAACGCAAATCGCTTCTGGAAGTGTAATCAACACATCACAAACCATATACGTATACGTAGCTACACCAGGAGAGAGCAACTGTACAGACGACTTGCATTTTTCGGTTTCTATTGCTCAACCTGTTATTGATATTTTAGATAATATCACAGTGTGTGGCGCATACACCCTGCCTACATTAGTAAGCGGAAACTATTACACCGGACTTAATGGAACAGGAACGCAACTTCACTCAGGAGATATGATAACCAGTTCTCAAACAATATACATCTACAAACAATCTACGTCAAGCAATTGTAGTAATCAATCTAGCTTTGTAGTAACCGTTAGTGCAAAACCATTAATTGATTCCAGATCAGATATCGATATCTGTAATTCATATGTATTAACGGCCTTAGGAGTTGGTAATTATTACACGGGTCCACAAGGAACCGGAACTATGTTGCCTGGTGGAACAATAATCACAACATCTCAAACCATCTATATTTATGCTGTATCACCTGATGCTCCGGATTGCTTCGCAGAAAATAGCTTTCACATCTCTATATATTCAATCGAAGCCGATGCACCTGCTAATGTAGTCGCTTGTGATAGTTACACATTACCTCCATTAACTATTGGAAACTATTATTTAGCTTCCGGTGGACCAACAAGTGGCGAAGGGAATCTATTGCACGCTGGTGATGCAATTACTACTTCAAAAACAATTTATGTGTACACTGAATCCGGAGAGCGAATTAATTGTACCGATGAGAATAGCTTCACAGTTACCATCAACACGTCTCCAGTGATTGCGCCTATTCCAGATGTAAATGCTACCAATTCCTACACGCTCCCTGCTTTAACTGTTGGAAATTACTTTACCGGACCAAACGGTACAGGAACACAAATGCACGAAGGCGACATTCTTGTGTCTAACATTACTCTTTATGTCTATGCACAAACCGGAACCGTTCCTAATTGTACCGACGAAAAGAGCTTCTACATCAATATCTTTAATGTAGATAACGTTCCGAATGTTACAATTTGTGAAAGCTATACGTTACCAGCTTTAACTATTGGTAGTTACTATACAGGTCCACATGCGACTGGAACCCATTTGTCAACTGGTCAATCCGTAACAACATCACAAACGATTTATGTATATGCACCAGCCCCTTTTAATGCGCTTTTGTATGATGAAAGTACTTTCGTTGTTACTATCGTCGACGCTCCAATTGTGAATCCAGTTCCAAATAGCCTATTGGCTGTTTGCGATGAAGATGGAACCAACGATGGCGTAACCACTTTCGACTTAACACTATTAAATACTACCGTTCTCGGAAGTCAAATAGGATCAGAATATACCGCAACGTACTATGCTTCGTTTGACAATGCCGTTGCAGCCACTAATGCCTTTACTTTAACGGATTTAAAAACAATCTATGTGAGAGTAACCAATACCTTAACGGCCAATTGCTTTGATGTAAAAGTAATTTCACTAATTGTAAACAAATTACCAGAACCTACACCGGTAGACGGATTAATGTGCTACGATAGCAAAAATAATGTTCTTTTAAATCCTTATACGATTAACAGCGGATTAAGCGACTCTTATTATTCCATCAAATGGTATAATGAAGCTGGAGATGTTGTGGGTAATGGAAGTACCTATACAGCAGTGGTGCCCGGAGTTTACAGTGTCATTGCTACCGATATTCAAACAGGATGCGCTTCAGCAGCTACGCCAGTAACAGTAACTTCTTCTGAACCAGCTGTAGTTAGCTATAACATGACGGATGATTTCTCTGAAAACCAAATCATTACTGTACAAACAGCTGGTTTGGGTGATTACGAATACCAATTGGATTTCGGGCCTTTCCAAGATAGCCCCACCTTCCAAAATGTTTCCTCTGGCACACACACCATTACGGTAAGAGATAAAAATGGTTGTGGACTATCTACCTCGCAAGCGTTGGTGGTTAATTATCCTAAGTTCTTTACTCCAAATGGGGATGGGTATAACGACACTTGGAACATCTCTGATTTGAAGGGACAAAAGAATGCTATGATTTACATCTATGATCGTTATGGTAAGTTAATCAGTCAAATTACACCGAAAGGTCAAGGTTGGGATGGTAGTTTAAGTGGACAAGCACTTCCTTCCGATGACTATTGGTTTACAATTACCTATCAAGAAGATGCTGTTGAAAAAGAATTTAAATCACATTTTGCCATGAAACGTTAAAAAAATGGCACTTTTTCGAAATTGATTGTAACAAGAAATTAAGAAACGAGTCTTACTTTTAACCGTCAATCGAAAAAGGAATTAGTTATTAATTTACATAATTGGGTTTTATATAAATTGAGTTTTAGTTAGTTAAAAACCGGAGGGCGACCTTCGGTTTTTTTATGGAATAACTATTTGATTCTTTAAGATTTTACCACTTTATGATAGCGCTTGCCCACGTAAAACCACTGCCAAAAGCAGCTAAAACTACAAGGTCTCCCGACTTTATTTTTCCAAGTTCCCATGCTTCTGTCAGTGCAATTGGGATTGAAGCAGCGGTCGTATTTCCGTACTTTTGAATGTTATTAAAAACTTGATGGTCTGCTAAATCAAATTGTTTTTGAATGAACTGAGAAATTCTCAAATTGGCTTGATGCGGAATCAACATATCAATATCCGTCACTTTTAAATTGTTGGCGTGAAGCGCTTCATGAATCACCTCCTGAAAGCGTGTCACTGCATTCTTAAATACAAATTGACCGTTCATATGCGGAAAATAACTGACATCACTGGGGTCATTATCTGCTAAGATATCCGTTACCCATCGTCCTCCCATTCCTGGTGCTTCTAAAGAAAGTTCCAATGCATGTTCTCCTTCTGAGTGCAAATGAGTAGACAGAATCCCTTTGGTAGCATCTTCCTCCCTACTCAAGATCATGGCCCCAGCTCCATCGGCAAAAATCGCCGCGGTATTGCGACCTCGAATACTGAAATCCAAAAGAACCGACTGTATCTCAGCACCAACCACTAAAATATTTTTATACATGCCCGTTTTGATAAATTGATCCGCTACCGAAAGTGCATACACAAAACCCGTGCATTGGTTGCGAATATCCAGAGCTCCAATGGTTGGTAATCCCAATTCCTTTTGAAGCATAACGCCACATCCTGGAATATAATAATCGGGAGTAATCGTAGCAAAAACAATAAAATCAATCTCGCCTTTTGATATTCCGGATCGTTCTATGGCAATCTTAGCCGCCTTAACGCCCATGGAACTTGTAGTTTCTCCACTTCCTTTCACTACATGACGACGTTCTTGAATTCCCGTTCGCTCCCGAATCCAATCATCGCTGGTATCCATAATTTTGGAAAGAGCTTCGTTGGTAACCACATTTTCCGGAACAAAATAGCCTAATCCTGTTATTTTAGAATGGTACTGCATTTAATGTTTTCGATTTTATTAGCACTTACATTACTTTAAAGAATAAAGTAATTCCTTAAAATTTAGATTCCTATTTCATCACTTTCACTGATTGTCTTCCAGTATTATTATGAATGTCAATCAAATATACGCCCGACGGGAAAGGAAAATCAAACGAATAATTTTTAATTCCCTTAGCATTGACATCATCTTTCTTAAATTCTTTAATCAAACGACCTCTAGCATCGTACAAAGTAATTAAGACGTGATCGCTTTCCGGAAAATCTATACTCAAATTTAATTTATCTTTAATAGGATTAGGTAGCACTGCAACTTTTAACGGAACTCTATTTTTTTCAATGAAGTTGGCATTGTCCAAATTACTCTCACTGTATTTATATACTGTTGCACCCGATGCATACACTAGATTATCGTGCAAAATGAAGATTCGGTTCAAATTGCTTCCGACGCCAGTATCGGTCCAAGTATCTCCTCCGTCAAACGTTTCCAAAATCGGGAAATTAGTTCCAACGGTAGAAGTGTAACCGCCTGTCCATCCATGATTTTCAGTTAGAAACCCCACCGCTTGCACGCTAGTGTATGGTACCTCTTTGCTCACCCAAGTGATTCCATTGTCAACCGATTTTACGATTTTACCGACATGAGGAGCAATCGATTCCACCGATCCAAAAATTACATTGGAGTTCGACGATAGCACTTGCAATTTCCATACATATTCTCCCGGAATTCCGGTATTGTAGATTGAATTCCAGGTTTGACCACCATCAGTAGTTTTGAGAATAACTCCGCCGTTTGCATTTTCCCCCGACGCGTAACCAATGTTTTCATCGATGAACAAAATTTCCACTAATGCTCTCGCATAAGCACTCATGTCGATGTATTGCCAAGTGGCACCACTATCGGTAGACTTGATCACATAAGCAGGAAAAAAATAAGCACCGCAACCATATACCGTTGACGTTCCAACTGCCGACAAACCACATATTGCAGGTGGATTGGTTGGGAAATTTGTAATCGGATTCCAATGAGTGCCACCATCTATCGTCTTAAAAACAACACCATTAAGAGTTCCCAGAAAACCTACATTTTCATCCAAAAATTCGATATTTCTAAAGTAATAATTAGCTCCTAATGATTGCTCTGTTAGTTGCGTCGTCCAAGTAGCGCCACCATCCGTTGTTTTGTATACGGCGGCGTAGGCCCCATTGGCAGCCCAACCCAAATTATCAGTAATAAAAAAGACGTCATCAAAACGTTGGTTATCAATATTAGTAACTGCAGAAGGTAATGGTCTCCACTGCAGTTGTGCATTAACAAACAGCGAAGTAAACGACAGTAAGAGGTATATTTTTTTCATAGGACTTATTTTTAACAAATTTATAGAATTATACAAATGTCAACGCTTTTTTAAGCACTCTTTTCAAAACAACTTTAAGGCTTCAAGGCTAGAAAAACCCATTCTTCTTTTTCTAAAGCAAAAGCATTTTCAAAAAAAACCGTTTGGTTACTAAAATTAGCTTCAACCAGATAACCATTCCCTTTGAAGTAGGATTGCCTAATTTCAACTCTAAACTTAGAATTAGAAACCACTTCCAGCTGAAAAGGGAAAACCAATACTGTAGCATTCCAATCCTCCGATTCTATTAGAAGATATTTAGGAATCACATTCACATCATCAAAAAGCGAAGCAATATATTGATTTTTAGGATGCTCATACAACGATTTTGTAGTTTCATTCGCAAGCAAATCACCATTTTTAATCACGAGAGTTTGATCTGTAAAAGCCAAAATATCTTTACTATCATGAGTCGCAATAATGCAAGTAATATTTCTTTCTTTGAGGTAGCCAAACAACTTTCTGCGCAAACTATTTTTTCTGAAATTATCAATGTGGCTAAACGGTTCATCAAGTAATAAAACTTCGGGTTCTAGCGCCAAAACTTTAGCGATAGCAACACGCTGCATTTGTCCACCACTTAAGAATTGGGCTTTTACCGAGGCAAATTCCGACATTTCAACGATGGCTAGAAGCTCTTGAATCCGGGCTTCTTTCTTCTTTAGGTTCCGATTTGAAAGAAATTTTCCTACATTCTCAGCCACTGTTATATAAGGCATCAAATCGAAATCTTGCGCCAAGTATTTCATGAATTCCATTCCAGGAATCAGATTAAATTTGGGCCCCAAAACCTCAGTCTCATTCCAAAAGATTTGCCCTTCGTTTAAATCATACAATCCGTAGATTAATTTCAGTAAAGTACTTTTTCCACAGCCACTTTCTCCTATTATAGCGGTGTTCTGTCCTTTTGCAATAGAAAACGATATGTTTTTTAAGGTAATCGTATCGCGATACGAAAAAGAAATATTCGAAACTCGTAGCATAAAAAATCTTGAAACACAAAATTGAACATAATATCCTGAAATAAAAAATTAATTCTGGTAACTAATTCGGTTTCTTATCGTTAATTCGGTCAAACTCATCGATTTTAGTGCGCAAAACGGAAAATTTAGTAAAATTCTATTACTTTTGTCTACCCATTTATCTATAAATTTATTTGAAATGAAGTTGAAAAACTACTTGTCAATTATGCTATTGTTGTTAGTTCAGTTTTTGAATGCCCAAGTGGGAATAGGAACTACCAGCCCTAGCGCGACTTTAGACATCCGTTCTAGCAATCAAACTACGCCTGCCAATACGGACGGGATTTTAATTCCAAAAGTTGACGCTTTTCCTGTAACTAACCCAACTGCGGCGCAACAAGGCATGTTAGTATACCTAACGACAACGTCTGGCAGCAATGCACCTGGTTTTTACTATTGGGACAATACTACTACAAGCTGGATTGGAATCACGTCTTCGGCCAATTCCGATGCCGATTGGTTTAAGGTTGGAACAACTACTGCTCCCACGGCAATTACAGACAACATGTTTCATTCTGGAAATGTGGCTATTGGAAAAAATACCGCCGTTTATCCTCTTGAAATTCAAACTTCAGGATTTGATCGAAGTTTGAACAATTCACTATCAAGTGCTATAACCAATACTCTTGACAAAATTGGCGTCTTAAATACGATCAGCGGGACTTCGAACGACCCGAATTACGGAACTAGTAACGTTATCAGCAATTCTGGAACTGGAAACCATTTCGGAAACAGCACTAATTTGAGTGGTACTGGCAGCGGAACGCATTATGGAAATTACACTACCATTACAGGATCGGGAACGGGACAACAAATTGGAGTACGAAATACCATTAGTAATTCTGGAAACAATTTGCATTATGGCGTTAGCAGTTCTTTGAGTGGCTCTGGAACTGGAGATCATTATGGGAACCTTACGGATTTGAATGGAACGGGAACAGGGGAACAGCACGGAAGCGACAATCTGATTAGCAATTCTGGAAACAACCTTCATTACGGAAATTACAATGCTTTGAGCGGTACAGGAAGTGGCAGTCATTTTGGATTTTATGCCAATTTATCAGCTGCCGGAACGGGGCGTCAATATGGTATTTTCAACAACATCATCAATACAGGCGATAACATCCATTACGGAACGTACAATAATCTCAGTGGAACCGGAATAGGAAATCACTTTGGAAGTTACAATAACATAACCGGTACAGGAACTGGATTGCTGTATGGAAATTACACTAGCATTAGCAATACCGCGAACTCGAATCATTTTGGAAGTTATACGGATTTGACAGGAACGGGAACGGGTCAACAAATTGGAGATAATATTTCGATTAGCAATACGGGTAGCGGAACGCACTATGGTTTCTATTCCGATTTGAATGGCACTGGAATTGGAGATCAATACGGAAATAGCAATGCCATCAACAACACAGGAAGCGGAATTCATTATGGAAATTTCAATACCTTATCCGGCGCAGGAACGGGACAGCAATACGGAATTTCGAATAGCATAAGCAATTCTGGAAATGCTACCCATTATGGAACATATAACAACCTAACAGGAACAGGAACCGGCATAAAATATGGCAATTACAACCTTATAAATGCTGCTGCTGGTGGAACCCACTATGGGATTTATTCCGAAGTATTAAAATCGGGAGCCAACTATGCTGGTTATTTTTTAGGAAATGTTAGTATTGGAACTACTGCCGTTAACAATTACATATTACCTCCATCTAGAGGAACCAATGGACAAATCATGCAAACGGATGGTGTAGGGAATGTTACTTGGCAAAGTTTGAACAGCTCGGCTTGGCAAACCATTGGAAATAGTGGTACCACGCCTGCTTCTAATTTTTTAGGAACGACCGATGACCAAGACATAGTATTCAAACGGAATGGCGTTCGTGCTGGGTATATTGGAAATCCTAATACCACTACAGGAAATAAGAACACGTCGTTTGGAGCGAATTCTTTAAATGTGGCTACCGGTAGCAGAAACACGGCAATCGGTACCAATGTTATGCCTAGTTCTACGATAGGGTATCAAAATGTTTCGATTGGAGATCAATCCATGTTTTCTAATACTTCTGGATGGGAAAATACTGCAATAGGTGTTGGCGCATTATACTCTAATACCACAGGTGTTTACAATGTCGCCATTGGAAGAAATGCGCTTACCTCATCAAACGGAACTGGAATACAAGGTTGCAACAATACTGGCGTTGGTTATGTCGCCATGAAATTAAACACGATTGGTTCTTACAATTCATCTTTGGGTAGAGAATCCTTGTATACCAATTTGTCTGGAAACAATAATGTTGGAATTGGATACCAAGCTGGTTTTTCGAATTCAATCGGAAGCAATAATGTTTTTTTAGGAACTCAATCGGGCTATAATGAACTCGGAAGCAACAAACTATACATCGAGAATAGTACTGCAGATGCTGATAATGCCCTTATTTATGGAGAATTTGATAACAACATTGCTAGAATAAACGGGCAAGTTCAAATTGGAAATCCGGGAGTAGCTGGATATTCATTGCCAACTGTCAGAGGATCTAATGGAGATGTACTCCAAAGTAACGGTGCAGGAAGTACTTCTTGGGTTGCTCCAAGTACTTTGAGTATTACAGAGACCGACCCCCAAGTTTCTTCAGCAACTTCGAACACAGTGCCAAAATGGAATGGAACCACGTTAGTTGATGGTATTATTAAAGATGACGGAACCAATGTTGGCATAGGAACCACAGCAACAACTGGAAATAAATTAGAGGTAAGTGGAAAAACTAAAACTACTGATTTTCAAATGACCAATGGTGCTGCTGCAAATTATATTTTACAAAGTGATGCCACTGGAAATGGCAGTTGGGTCATTGCTCCAAACAATACGCTATCAGTTGTAAGAACTAATTTAAGCGCAAACCAAGCCTTAACTACTGCCGGTTGGCAGCTCTTAAATTTTAACACAGTGGTATTCGATTCCAATGCCGAATTCAATACGGGAACGAATAAATTTGTTGCCGCAAAAACTGGATATTATCAAGTGAATGCTGGGTATCATACCGACAATCAAAGTAACATGCAATTTTACTCTATTGGTGTTAGAAAAAATGGGGCCTTATACCAACAAACTACTGGAAATCATATCAACAATGGTCCGGTAACCAGAACAATCAATTGCCTAGTTTACTTAACGGCTGGAGAAGATGTTGAAATTTTTGTTGAGAACTACCAATCAGGTGTTACCATAGATTCCTATTCTGGAAAGACTTATTTTGAAGTACAACAAATTAGATAAAAGAACGTAGTCTTTTAAAATAGTATAAAGCCTCCAATTTACGGAGGCTTTTTTATTTATAATTTTATAATAGTTATAATAATTATTAAAACTATATCTAAATAATTTCTTATAATTTTAAAGATATAGAATTTATCAAATCTTCAATTTGACAAATACATTTATAGAGATTTCCCAAAACGGGAGTGATTTAATTATTATATTGTAGTATTTTTTTTTATTTATAACGTTGTAGTTGAATAAAAATCGCCATTACATTAACACAACATTAGGTGGTTTTAATGCTATACTTACGCTCTAAAAGCACCACAACAACAAAAACAAAAACATAGGAACCTCCCGTTTCACAGTATATTTCACTGCTTCGTTCTCAAATTTTGCATAGGTATAGTTTTTATAGAGCTCTAATATAAGTCATACACTGCATTCGTTCTTTAAATTTGAGATTCATCAAAACTCTTTAATTATGAAAAAAACTCTTTTACTCTTTTTCCTAATGATTTTTTCATTGGGACAATCTCAGCCCGGCGCAGGACCGACAGCACCTCCAGCAAGAAATACTTGGGATGTGTTTTCAGTCTTTAGTGACGTGTATACTCCTGTTGCCGGAACTAGGAATTACAATCCTGGTTGGGGACAAGTTGGTTCCGCCAGTGTTATCGCCGTAGGTGGCGACAACGTGTGGCGAGCCACCAATCTAAATTATCAAGGATTAGACTTCGGTGGTAATATTAATGTTTCTGCAATGACCACTTTTCACGTAGATGTTTACACTACTGATGAAACATCACTTCAGTTTTTTCAAATAAATAATGGTGGTGGGGAAAGATCTTATACGCTGACTCCTTTGAATCAAAATTCTTGGAATAGCTATGATATTCCTTTGACAGCATGGACAAGTCAATCTGGTTTTGCCGTTAATGCATTGTTCCAATTTAAAATTGTTGGTAGTGGTGGAAAAACGGTTTATCTAGATAACATGTATTTCTATAGAAGTGCAACCACACAACCGCCAACATATGGAGCATTCACTGTTCCTTCGCAATTAGCAGGAGCATCTCCTTTTTCATTGACTGCTCCTACTTCTAATAATACTAGTCCATTTACTTACGCTAGTAGCAATACTTCCGTTGCAACTATTAGTGGAAGTACTGTTACAATTGTAGGTGTAGGAACATCAACAATCACGGCTAGTCAAGTGGCAGACGGGACTTATAGCGCAGGAAGCACTACTGCTACCTTAACGGTAACTCCTCCAGCAGCACCTACCCCTATCGCAAGAAATTCATGGGATGTTGTTTCTTTTTATAGTAATGCTTACACTAATTCCTCCACTCCAACTTGGGGCGGATCGGCAAGTTCTGATATTTCTATCGGTGGAAATACCACTAGATCATTAACTAGTCTTACTTCTGCGCAAATTGCTTTCGCTTCAACGAATGTTTCAGCCATGACGCATCTACATATTGATGTTTATTCTTTAAACCAAGCAAATTTATGGTTTTGGTTGATGAGTCAAAGAGTTGATTTACCGACACCAATCAATGGTTGGACAAGTATTGATATTCCATTATCAACTTATGCTGGTCTTGGAATCAACTTATCTACCATTAATCTATTTAGAATTGAAAATCCAACAGGAGCAGCACTTCCTGCAAAAAATGCTTATGTTGATAACATCTATTTTTACAGAGCAGCAACTGATGCGCCTCCAACTCTTGGTGCGTTAACTGTACCAAGTCCTAAAGTATTAGGCGATGCTCCGTTTACATTAACTAATCCAACTTCTAATAGTTCAGGAGCATGGACTTATTCCAGTAGCCCAGCGGGGGTAGTCACTTTCAGTGGAAATACTGCAACCATAGTAGGTGGTGGTACAACTACCATTACTGCAACTCAAGCAGCTGTGCCTGGTTCTTTTGGAGTAGGAACTGCTTCTGCTTCATTGGTGGTAACTTATCCTGATCCTGGTGCATCTCCAGCCCTAGCTGCAAGAACCGCTGGGACAGTTGTTCCTATGTATACTGGTGGTTCAACAGACCCAGTTTATGCTAATACCTTTACAGTAGAGCAAGCAAGTTGGTCAACAGGATCAACACAATCATTATTTACATTTGCAAACGGTACTGATAATTGCCTTAGAGTAAATAATTTAGGCTTTTTTGGTCTAGTTAGAACAGCAGGTGCTAATTTTAGTGTAACAGGCATGACAAAACTACATGTTGATATTTATCTAAATTCATCTATTACCAATATGTTTGTTACACTTGTCTCCACAGCTGCAGATCAATTATACAACACTGGAGCTCTTACAGCAGGATGGAATTCTTTAGACATCAATCTAACTTCTTTCCCTAATGCCGCTTTAGCTACTGTTTATGGTTTGAAATTTGAACAAAACGTTGGATCAGCAAGACAGATATATCTAGATAATGTCTATTTCTATTTTGCACCTACTACTCCAACTATTTCTAATTTCTCATCAGTAGCCAAAGTTATGGGAGCTGCACCATTCACATTGAATGCCACTTCTACTAGTCCAGCTACCATTACCTATACCAGTAGTAATCCTGCAGTCGCAACCATCATTGGCAATACTGTTACAGTGGTAGGTATTGGGACTTCAACTCTTACGGCTTCGCAAGTAGCTACAGGGACGTTTGCGGCAGGTTCTGCAACAGCTACCTTAACAGTGACGGGTTCAACTACCCCTCTTGCAGGTCCTACAGCACCTCCAGCTAGAAATGCTTGGGATGTACTCTCTATCTTTAGTGATACCTATACTCCAGTTGCTGGAACGAGAACATACAATCCTGGATGGGGACAAGCTGGTTCAGCTAGTGTTGTTTCCGTTGCTGGTGATAATGCATGGAAAGCGATTAACCTTAATTACCAAGGTTTAGATTTTGGCGCTAACGTAAATGTATCTGCTATGACCACTATGCACGTAGATGTTTGGACGTTCGATGAAACTTCTTTACAGTTTTTTCAAATCAACAACGGAGGTGGTGAAAGATCATATACCCTTACTCCATTAGTACAAGGTCAGTGGAATAGCTATGACATTCCTATCACTGCTTGGACAAGCCAATCTGGTTTTGCTGTTAATGCTCTATTTCAATTCAAGATAGTAGGATCTGGTGGAAAAACGGTCTATTTAGATAACATGTACTTCTACAGACCTGCAACTACATTGCCACCGACTTTAGGAGCATTTACTGTTCCTTCAAAATTAGTGGGTGATGCGCCTTTTACACTAACTGCGCCAACTTCTAATAGTGCTGGAGCGTTTACTTACACCAGTAGCAATACTGCGGTAGCAACTATCAGTGGAGACACTGTGACTGTTGTAGGCGCTGGAACTTCTACTATTACAGCAACTCAAGCTGCCGATGGAACTTTTGGTTCAGGAAGCACAACAGCTACTTTATCAGTAACGCCTCCTGCCGCTCCGACTCCACCAGCAAGAAATACTTGGGATCGTATCTCTTTTTACAGCGACACGTATGCCAATCAATCTGCTCCAACATGGGGAGGTCAAACAGCTGATGTTTCTATTGCAGGAAATACAACAAGATTATTTACAAATTATCTTTTTGGACAAATTGCTTTTGCGGCAACAGATGTTTCTGCTATGACGTGGTTGCACATTGATGTATTTTCATTAGATCAAACGCCATTATGGTTCTGGTTAGGAAATCAAAGAGTGATATTACCAACACCAATAAACGGGTGGACAAGTCTTGATATTCCATTATCAAGCTACTCAGCATTAGGTGTAAATTTGGCTGCTGTTAATATTTTCAAAATAGAAAATCCTAATGGAGCTGGTGGAAGCAGAAATGCATATGTAGACAATATCTATTTCTATAGAAACGCTACACTTCCTCCTGCAACCGTTGGATCATTCACAGTACCAGCAAAAGTTTTGGGTGATGCTCCATTTACATTGACTCCTCCAACGTCAACCAACACTAGCCCGTTCACTTACAGTAGCAGTAATACAAGTGTTGCTACTATCTCTGGTGATACGGTAACCGTTGTAGGCGGTGGTACTTCTACCATCACTGCATCACAAGTTGCAGACGGAACTTTTGGACCAACTAGCACAACGGCTAGCTTAGTAGTGACTTATCCTGTTCCTGGTGCATCTCCTGTTCCGCCAGTGAGAGACCCTTCAAAAGTAATGTCAATGTATACTGGTACTCCATCAGTTTATGCTAACAATCCTCTTTACACCACTGTAAGAGCTTCTTGGACCGGTGCAACTACTGCAAACTTTAATTTTGCCAATGGAACTAACACTTGTATCCAAGTAAATAACTTAGGCTTTATTGGTTTGGTTGATCAAACAGAGAGACGTGTTAGCGTAACTACGATGACAAACCTTCACCTAGATGTATATGTAAATTCTCCATTATCTAATCTATTTGTATTCCTTTTAGATGGAGCTGATCATAATTATAGTACAGGTCCGCTTGTAACAGGTTGGAATTCCTTAAGTATTCCGTTAACAGCTTATGCAGGCACTAATTTAGCAAGCATTTATGGTTTAAAATTAGAGCAAAACGTTGCACCTAGTACTACTCAGATTTATTTGGATAACATCTATTTTAGTAACGATAGATACTATGCAGATGCTGATGGAGACGGATACGGAGATGCAAATGTATCAGTATTGGCTGCAACACAACCAGCAGGATACGTATTGAACAGTACAGATTGTGATGATACTAATATTGCGATTTACAGAACTGGAGATTTCTACGTAGACAGTGACAATGACGGATTCAACAATGGTGGTCCATTAACAACTACTTGCTACGGTGCTTCAGCACCAACTGGGTTTACAGCTAACAATATCGGAACCGATTGCGATGATAATGATGCTGAAATTAATCCAAACCATGTAGAAGTCTTAGACAATGGTCTTGACGACAACTGCGATGGAAATATTGATGAAGTAGCTCCTACTTCTAGCCTACAACCATCTCAATGTGGTAGTACTTTAACCAATATCTCGCAAGCCATTTATGCTAATGTGGTAACAGGTGCTGTTGCAGCACAAGGCTATCGTTTTGAGGTAACAGAAGTTAGTAACCCTTCTAACGTTAGAACTTACGATTCTGCTACCAATAACTTCAACTTAAACAACCTTTCAGGTGGTGGTGCAATCAACACGACGTACAGTATTCGTGTGGCTGTAAAAACTGCTCCTGGATTCTGGAGAGCCTATGCTTCAGCTTGTAACGTAACAACTCCTGCAGTTGCTGCTACAACTAAAGTTTCGTTCCCAGCTTGTGGAAGTACCTTAACGAATATCGCTAGTACAATCTATTGCGATGCAGTTCCTGGTGCCACTGGATATAGATTCCGCGTAACAGATGGTGTGACAACAACAACATTTGATGCTTCGGTGAACAGATTCAGTCTAACCAATGTGAATGCTAATTTTGGAACCACTTATACAATTGATGTTCAATTAAGATTTGGAACTACATGGGAAACTACATGGGGAGCGGTTTGTTCTTATACTACGCCAGCTACGCCCGGAACTTCAAATGTAAGCGCAGCACAATGTGGTATTAACATCACCAACTTATGGTCAACCATTTATGCAACGCAGGTTTCTGCTGCTACTGGCTATCGTTTTGAAGTAACTAAATCAGGAGGTGCAACTGTATTCTATGACACTCCTAATGCAAGATTTAGTTTGCGTAACATTACGGTTCCTGGTTTTACAGTTACCAATTCATCATATTCTATTCGTGTAGCTATTTTGTACAACAGCATTTACCAAGCATTTGGTTCGGCTTGTACTATTACCACTACAGGAGCTTCAAGAATAACCAAAACGCCATTGGATGTCTTTGAAGTAAATGCTTATCCAAACCCATTTGCGAATAACTTCAAACTAGAGGTAAACACTTCTAGCGAGGAAAATGTTAGCGTAAAAGTATACGATATGCTAGGTAGAGCGATTGAAATGAAACAAGGAAGTTTGTCCGACATGACTTCATCAGAAATGGGAGATCAATTGACTTCAGGTGTTTACAATGTTATTGTAACTCAAGGAGAAAATGTGAAAACACTTCGAATGATTAAACGATAGATAAATTCTCTAAATCACTAAAACCTCCTCACTAAAATGAGGAGGTTTTTTTTTATAAATACAAGACCATAGAAGAAAGAAAATGTATGGGCAAGTCAAGAACTACCAACTTGAGGAAGCCATAGTACAACGTTTGGATGCTCTTAAAAAAAATAAGAGCGAATTCCACAAGTGAAAAACGCTCTTACCAACCTAAACAAGTAACAACCTTACTTTTAATTGCTATATTTTATATAATTTTGAGTGTGAACTCTCGCTTTTAAATCATGCATCAAATTATACAAACCAAAAAAGGTTCTATTGATGTATAAAAAGTGTTTGGAGCCACGGTTTCCGTTCATTTTTCTCAATTGCGTATCTTTCGTAAAATCTTCACCCATCGTGGCAATAGCTCCAAAAAAGGCTTCGTCAGAGAAATCAAAGTAATCCGCATGAAATGGTTTCGTAAACAAACTCAAAAGGCGGTGGAATAATGCTGTGAAATATTCCATTTCTGCTTTTGAATCATCATGACGCAAAATTTCTAATTCAAATAATTTTCCCTTAAACAATTCTGGATCATTCAAGTATTTTGGATCGGCTAATTCGAAATAAGGAATGTAAAATGATTCTGGAACTTTCTTGATACATCCAAAATCTATAGGCATCAAGTTCGCATCAGCATCAATCAAAAAATTCCCAGGATGAGGATCGGCATGCACTTGACGTAGCTCATGCATTTGGAACATATAAAAATCCCATAACGCCTGCCCTAGCTGATCGCCCTTGTCCCTATTGGTATTGTGCGCTGAAAATTCTGATAAATGTTCGCCTTCCATCCAATCCATCGTCAAAATTTTCTCCGACGACAACGCTGCATAGTATTCGGGAAACCGCAAGTGCTCTATCTTACTGCAGGCCTTTGCCATTTCGATACTTTGCTTCAATTCTAAGACGTAATCGGTCTCTTCTAACAATTTGTTTTCAACTTCTAAAAAGTACTTTTCAGAATCTTTACCTTTTAAGTTGAACATTCGCGTAGCAAAAGGCTTCACTAGCGCTAAATCAGAACTTATACTATTCGCCACACCAGGGTATTGGATTTTCACAGCAAGTTTTTTCCCATCCTTGAACGCAACATGTACTTGACCAATACTAGCTGCATTGATTGAATCTGGTGTGAACGAATCGTATATTTCTTCGGGAAATTTTCCCATATATTTCTTAAAGGTCTTCCGAACCAAAGGCGCCGATAGTGGTGGCACCGAAAATTGCGACAGTGAAAACTTATCAACGTAAGCTTGTGGCATAATACTCTTGTCCATGCTCAACATTTGGGCAACTTTTAGCGCACTTCCTTTTAAATTTTGCAATCCATCGTAAATATCTTCCGCATTGTTCTCATTAAGTTTTTCCTTTGTTAATGCTGGATTTACAATTTTCTCTCCGTAATAAGCGATGTAATTCCCCCCTACTTTAAAACCCGTTTTCACTAACTGACCGGCCCTTTCAATTTTGTTGGTTGGTATTTTGTCTAATGTTTTCATGTTTGTTTTTTGCGATTGGAAAGCTTTATAAAAAAGTGGTATTCAATTTAACTCTTACGTTCGTTCCAAAGAAATTTTCCCAAATCAATTAAACTCTCTAAAGGCTTGGTATCCAATAAATCGACCACGGTATTGACTGACTTTTCGATTATGATATCCGTTTTTTCAAATCCTTTAGACGTATCATCCATCCAAAACTTCAACAAGAAAAGGAACTGAATCCAAGCACCCTCAGAAAAAATCGGCTTGGTAAACTTCTCCGTTTTGGGTATGGAATCCGTGATATTTCCCTCTATAATACCTACGACAAAATCTTTAAATCGGTTTCGAATTCTTTTAAGGTCTTTTAAATTCTTCAACCCTTCACGATTGTCTTTAAGGCTATACAACACATAACTTCTGTTCAATGTCAGAATCTCGAATAAAGTAAAATAAAGCGACAACAGTTTGTTCTTGTTAGAGTAAGTAGCATAGGCTTTCTCTTGTTCTAATGTAGTCACAGCGTTTTCAAAAAACTTCTCCCAAATGGTTTGTTTGATGGTATCAAAAGATCCAAAATGGATGTAGAAATCGGTCTCTGGTATGTTATTGTCCTTACAAAATAAGAACACATTCTTAGGAACCTGATTGGTTTCTAAAACGCTGTTCATATAAAGAGTAATGATTTGATCCTCATCGATGGGTTGCTTTTTTGGAGCGGCTTTCTTTGTCGTTGCCATAATCTAAATCTTTAGAATTCAAGTGTAAAGATACAATTTGTTTAATTATATGTCCAAAAGTTTAAACAAAATAATATGTTAAACTTTACTTCAAAAAAAAACTGCCTCAAAGCTGAGACAGTTTCTATATTGTTATTAGAAACCTTAGTTCCCTTTTTGAGCGTCTTGAACCATTTTGTCATTGGCCGTAATTGCAAATTCGACACGTCGGTTTTGGCTTCTTCCTTGATCTGTATCATTACTAGCAATTGGATCAGCAATACCTAAACCGGTAACAGTAAACCTAGAGGCAACTAAACCCTTTTTAGCCAAGTAATTCTTTACCGAAGTAGCTCTATCTTGGGATAAATTCAAATTGTAATCCGCAGAACCCTTATTATCAGTATAACCGTAAATTACAATATTCGTATCAGGATATTCAGTAAAAACTTTTACTAACTTATCTAAATTTGCTTTGGCCTGAGTCGTTAAGGTAGATTTGTTAAAGTCAAATCGAACAGCGTTTTCACCCAACACTAATTTGATTCCTTCTCCAACACGAACTACATCTGCACCCGGTAAAGCGGTATCAATCTCCCGTGCTTGTTTATCCATTTTGTTCCCAATAACGCCACCGGCAACTCCGCCAAGAACTGCGCCAAGAACTGCGCCCAAAGCACCGTTTCCGCCTTTGCCAATGTTGTTTCCTAAAACGCCACCAAGGACTGCTCCTCCAACCGTTCCTATTGCTGCTCCTCTTTGGGTTTTATTACTGTTTTTTACTGCTTCGCAACTTGTTAATAGCAGCGTAAAAACTAAAGTGAAAGCTAAAATAATACTAGTACCTTTTTTCATAGTTGTGTGTATTGATTATTTAATTTTTTGAAATTGATAAACGACATCGGTTGCTTTTCCACCCACATCAATTCTATCGACTAATTGAAAAGATTCTTCCGTTTGAGAAGCCAATTTTAAGACATAACCTTCTCTTATTCTTTTTGCCTTTTCTCCCGCATTTAATACTTTCAATACAAATTGACCGTCTTTATTTACAAACCATTTAAATGGAGAAGTAAACGAAGGACAATCAGCCTTTGACAACGACATATTTCCAGAATCATTATTGGAAACGAACTTCCAAGTACTTCCTTCAAAACATTTTGAATCAGCAATCATAAAAGAATTAACTTTAATGTATTCTGAACCCGGATAATTCACTGATGTAATTACCCAATTCCCTTTAATAGCCACTTGCGATTTTCGATCTACCTTAGTATTTGTAGCTGAAGTAGATTTACAAGACACCGAAAGCACTACCAGCGCTATCAATAAAATTAGTTTTCTCATGTAAATAAAAATATTATTATTAGTTGGCTACAAATATACAAACCCAAAATCTGATAATAGTTTCATCATCTACTAAAATATTATTAAAATTCACTTACGACAATTTGTCACTTTTATTGATTTGGTACTTTATTTGAAATGACGGAATCCAACAAAAATTAAACTTAATCCATACAAATTATGACAACAGGAAAAATTAATGTCTCGGTAGAAAACATCTTTCCCTTAATCAAGAAATTTTTATACAGCGATCACGAAATTTTCTTGCGGGAATTAGTTTCCAATGGAACTGATGCCACACTCAAACTAAAACACCTTACTAGTATTGGAGAAGCCAAAGTAGAATATGGCAACCCAATCATCGAAGTGAAAATTGATAAAGAAGGGAAGAAATTACACATCAGCGATCAAGGTCTCGGAATGACTGCTGAAGAAGTTGAAAAATACATCAACCAAGTAGCGTTTTCAGGAGCGGAAGAGTTCTTGGATAAATACAAAGATTCTGCTAAAGATTCTGGCATAATTGGGCATTTTGGACTCGGGTTCTACTCGGCCTTCATGGTAGCTGAAAAAGTGGAAATCATTACTAAATCCTTCAAAGACGAACCAGCAGCGCATTGGATTTGCGACGGTAGTCCTGAATTTACTTTGGAGCCTTCTGATAAAACTACTAGAGGAACCGAAATCATTCTTCACATTGCCGAAGATTCTCTAGAATTCTTAGAAGAAAGCCGCATCAAAAACTTGTTGAACAAATACAATAAGTTCATGCCGATTCCCATTAAATTTGGAACCCGAACTGAAAAAATCGAACAGATAAAAGGAGAAGAAGTTGCTTCAGAAGATAAAGACGAAGTTTTTAAAACGGTCGAAGTTGACAATATCATCAACAACCCAAATCCAGCGTGGACGAAACAACCTTCGGAATTATCTGAGGAAGATTACAAAAATTTCTACCACGAACTGTATCCAATGCAATTCGAAGAACCGTTATTCAACATTCATTTGAATGTAGATTACCCGTTCAACTTAACCGGAATTCTGTATTTCCCAAAATTAGGATCCGACTTGCAAATTCAAAAAGACAAAATTCAATTGTACCAAAACCAAGTCTATGTTACCGACAATGTAGAAGGAATTGTACCCGAATTTTTAACGATGCTCAAAGGAGTCATTGACTCTCCAGATATTCCATTGAATGTTTCGCGTTCGTACCTTCAGGCGGATGGCGCAGTGAAAAAAATATCGAACTACATCACCAGAAAAGTAGCCGATAAACTAAAAGCACTGTTCACTGAAAATCGCGAAGATTTCGAGAAAAAATGGAACGATATTAAAATTGTTTTGGAATACGGAATGTTATCCGAAGACAAATTTTATGAAAAAGCAGGAGCGTTTGTATTGTATCCAACCGTTGACAATACCTATTTCACTTTAGAAGAATTAAAAGAAAAACTGAAAGAAAAACAAACCGACACCAATGGAAAACTAGTATTATTATATGCCGGAAACAAAGATGCACAGCATGCTTACATCGAAACGGCAAAAGAAAAAGGATACGAAGTTTTATTGTTAGATTCTCCAATTATCTCGCATTTGATTCAAAAATTAGAAGGTGATAATAGCGACATCACTTTTGTACGTGTAGATTCGGATCATATTGACAACCTCATCAAAAAAGACGATAACGCGATTTCCAAATTATCGGATGACGAAAAAGAAAAACTAAAAACGGTCTTAGAAGGTTTTGTTCCAAAGCAAACCTACTCCGTACAATTGGAAGCACTAGACAGCAATGCCTCGCCTTTCATCATTACTCAACCCGAATTCATGCGACGAATGAAAGAAATGAGTCAATCCGGTGGCGGCGGAATGTTCGGCATGGGAAATATGCCAGAAATGTATAATTTAGTAGTCAATACCAATTCCGATTTGGCCAACAACATTTTAAATACTACCGATAAATCAATACAAGAGAACTTGGTCAAACAAGCGCTAGATTTGGCTAAACTATCGCAAAACTTATTGAAAGGGGAAGAACTAACCGCTTTCGTAAAACGTAGTTTTGAACTGATTAAATAAAAGTCTGTTCCTTGTAAAAAAGAAAACCTGTAAGCAAAACTTACAGGTTTTTTTTATCGCTTTAATGAAAAATGACCTCGAAACTCTTTGGGAACACCTTGCTGGTTTTCATACAATAATTTGAACCAATAATCGGAAGATGGAATGGGTTTTCCGTTGTAAATTCCGTCCCAACCCACACCACTTGGCGCGATTTGTTTCAACAATTTCCCATAGCGATCAAATATCGAAATAATAGCAGTGCCGGGATGGGGCAAGTCGTTGATGTTCCAGGTATCATGATAGCCATCGTCATTCGGCGTAAAATATTTTGGATAATTCAATGCCAAGACAGGCAATTCGAAATTATTACAACCCGCATTGTCTCGAACCGTAACCGTATATTCCCCTCCTTCGGTAATTACAAATACATTACTGCTTTGAAAAAGACCATTGTTGAGTTGGTACTCATAATTTCCCAGCCCTCCAATAACGGTGACAATAATTTGTTGTTGATCCTCAAAATCATTTCCTACTGCAACAGTTGCCGTTGCAGCGGGAATTTCTTGCACATTCGCAAGGATCGTTTTAGTGCAACCGGTTAGCATATCAGTAGCAACAACCACATAAGTCCCGGCTTGTGAAGTGGAATAACTACCGGAATTGTTTACAAAAGCTACTCCATCGAACGTCCAAGTAAAAGTGTAATTTGTAGCCGACAAACCGGTAGCAATCGTAACTGTTGAAAGTGCATTGCCGAGGGCATCCAAACAAATAAAATGGTTTTGAGTGTTGGTCGTATTATCGGTGATCGTTACAATCAACGTTATTGGCTTGGCACATTCGCCCGCATTGGGTGTAAACACATAAGTACCTGAATTGGAATTGTCAATTATTGCCGGAAACCAAGTCCCATGAATCCCATTCGGAGAAACTAACCCTAAAGTAGGCACTGCAGCTCCACTACAAAAATGATAATTAGCTGGAAAATCAGGAACAATTTTAGGAGTAACCGAAATAGTTAAGACCGCTCGTAGTGCACATTGTCCAATGTTTGGTGTGAAAGTATACACTGTAGTTGCAGTTGTATTTAGGGCAGGTGACCAAGTTCCGATGATTCCATTAGTAGAGTTCGTTGGTAAAGGTGCCAAAACCTGACCTTCACAAATTGGTGCGATAGGATTAAATGACGGAAGAATACTTGGAGCATTCACCGTAATGGTAAGAGATTTTGAAACCGCACATTGACCCGGATTCGGAGTAAACGTGTAGGTCGTGGTGGTGCTAGTATTCAAAGCTGGAGTCCAGCTTCCAACAATTCCGTTAATAGAAGTGGTAGGAAGCGGAGCCAATGTTTGTCCGCTACAAATCGGAGCAATTGGATTGAACGTTGGAATAATCGTTGCTGCATTTACAGTGATCCTCAAAGTAATTGCGACGGCACATTGTCCTACAGCAGGCGTAAAAGTATAAGTCGTGGTGGCAGTATTGTTTAAAGCTGGTGCCCAAGTTCCCACTATTCCATTACTAGAAGTGGTAGGCAAAGCTGTTAAAGTTTGTCCAGAGCAAATGGCGGCAACCGAAGCAAATATTGGTGTAGCTTTCGGAGTAATTACAATTTGCAACGTCGCAGCAGTGGCGCATTGCCCTGCATTAGGTGTAAACGTATACGTTGTAGTTGTGGTATTGTTTAAGACTGGTGCCCACGATCCTACAATGCCATTGTTCGACGTAGTAGGTAACGCTGACAAGACTTGTCCCGAACAAACCGCAGCAATCGGAGTGAAAGTCGGAGTTATCAATGGAGTAACTACGATGATTAGCGTTTTTGTAGAGGCACATTGACCTGCACTTGGCGTAAAACTATACGTTGTCGTTGTGGTATTATTTAGCGCTGGTGCCCAAGTTCCCACTATTCCGTTACTAGAAGTTGTAGGCAGCGCCGTTAAGGTTTGCCCGGCACAAATCGCTGGAATGGCGTTAAAAGTAGGTACGATGATTGGATTTATTGTAATGATTAACGTATTCGTAACGGCACATTGACCTGGATTAGGTGTAAAAGTATAAGTAGTAGTTGCGGTATTGTTTAGTGCTGGCGACCAAACTCCAACAATTCCATTAGTGGAAGTGGTCGGCAGTGCCGCTAAAGTTTGTCCCGAGCATACAGCAGTAATAGGCGCAAATGTTGGAAGCGTACTGGCCGAATTAACCGTAATGCTCAACGTAGTCGTAACGGCACATTGCCCTGCATTAGGTGTAAAAGTATAAGTAGTAGTTGCGGCATTGTTTAGCGCTGGCGACCAAACGCCAACAATTCCATTAGTAGAAGTGGTAGGCAAAGCCGCCAAAATTTGTCCCGCACAAATGGCAGCTACGGGCGCAAAAGTTGGAATCGTACTAGCCGCATTAACTGTAATTATCAAGATAGTAGCAACGGCACATTGCCCGGAATTCGGCGTGAAAGTATACGTAGTAGTTGCGGTATTGTTTAGCGCTGGTGACCATACCCCAACAATTCCATTGGTGGAAGTGGCAGGCAAAGCTGCTAAAGTTTGTCCCGCACAAATGGCAGCGACAGGCGCAAAAGTTGGAATCGTACTAGCCGAATTAACTGTAATTATCAAGGTAGTTGCAACGGCACATTGACCTGCATTAGGCGCGAAAGTATACGTAGTAGTTGCGGTATTGTTTAGTGCTGGAGACCAAACCCCAACAATTCCATTGGTGGAAGTGGTTGGTAAAGCCGTTAAAACTTGCCCGGCACAAATGGCAGCTACGGGTGCGAAAGTTGGAATCGTACTTGCATTCACAGTAATACTTAAAGTGGTGACCACCGCACATTGCCCTGCATTTGGTGTAAAAGTATAAGTTGTGGTACTCGTATTATCAAGAGCTGGCGACCAAACTCCAACAATTCCATTAGTAGAAGTGGTCGGCAAAGCCGTTAAAGCTTGTCCCGCACAAATGGCAGCAACAGGTGCAAAAGTTGGAATCGTACTAGCCGAATTAACCGTGATTATCAAGGTAGTTGTAACGGCACATTGTCCCGAGTTTGGCGTGAAAGTGTACGTAGTAGTGGCGGAATTGTTTAGCGATGGCGTCCAAACCCCTACGATTCCATTAGTAGAAGTAGTGGGTAAAGCCGTTAAAGCTTGCCCGGAGCAAATGGCAGCAACGGGTGCAAAAGCAGGAATAGTGCTTGGATTCACAGTAATAAGTAAAGTGGTAGTGACCGCACATTGACCTGTATTTGGAGTGAAAGTATAAGTAGTCGTAGCCGTATTATCCAAAGCTGGTAACCAAGTGCCAACAATTCCATTAGTGGAAGTAGTGGGTAAAGCCGTTAAAGCTTGACCGGAACAAATGGCCGCAACTGGCGCAAAAGTGGGTGTTACCGTCGAATTAATCGTTATCGTTACCGTATCAAAAATAGTTAGCGCACTTCCGCAACTATTTGCCGTATTGATTGCCGTTAAGGTTAAGACAATGGTTCCCGTGGCACTGGCAGGTACAGTATAATTAGTGCTTAGTGCAGCGGAATTAGAAAACGTTCCTCCACCGGCACTAGTCCAAGCAACCGAAGATTGTCCTTGAGCCGTTCCTGTCAACGCAATAATATCTCCGGGACAAGCATTTACTGGACTTCCTGCATCTACAATAAACAAATCAATCGGAGCAACACACCCATAATTGGTATAAGTAGGTGCTCCTGTCGTTGTAAATTCGACACTGGCCCCATCTCCAGCAGCAGGCGCTCCTGTAGCATCAATCAAAAGTGATTTATCGTAAGTAACCGAATCGCTGCAGGCTCCAAAAGAAATGGTAAGTGTTCTTAGTAATGTTCCTGTTGTTCCATAATTCGCAAAATTGCCACTTATATTCGCAGGATTATTTTGAAAAAGAATATAGATATCATTGGTTAGAGCCCCAAAAACATTAGCGGTAATACTAAAATTATAACTGGTGATTAATAAGACTTTCGCATTAGCAGGAAGCACTCCTCCAACGGGTTCTAATAATTGACCACAACCACCTAGGCTTGCAATTCCAGCATTCAACGTAGCCACTTTAGAAGCAGTCGTAGGATTTTGCAGTAACCCAGTCCAAGAATTGGCGGCATTGGGCCAAACTACATTGATCGTACTCGTATTAATGGCCGCCGACCCCACTTTAAACCGCACCATCTCATTCAATCCTTCGTCATTAGTGGCAGCACCGGAGCTACAAGCGTCTATTAAAATACTCTCAATCTCAAAACATTGGGCATATGTTTTAAAAGAGCCATTCAACAAAATCAAGAGAAACAAAGACTTTAGAACAAAGCTAAATTTCATATATTTTAAAAATTTACTGGCGCAATTTACCACAATTTTACTATATCCAATGCGCTTCATCTTTATTTAACGATTAGGAAATACTAAGGAATAAAAGCATTTAAAGAGAACAGAATTCATGCTAAAAACCCTAATTTTATAAGCTGAAAAAATAACCCCTTCTATGACACTTCATATTGAAACTCCAGCCTTATTATTTTCTGCAACGTCACTAATCTTATTGGCCTATACCAATCGCTTTTTAACTATTGCCACCATTGTCCGAAGCTTAAAGCAGACCTATGAAGAAAAGGAAAGTCACAGTACTTTATTAGAAATAAAAAACCTAAACCTCCGATTGACTTTAATTCGCTACATGCAATTGTTTGGCGTATTGAGCTTGTTCCTATCGGTTTTTGCGATGTTATTGTTATTTTTAGACCAACAACTTGTTGGAATTTATCTGTTCGGATTAAGCTTGCTAAGTTTATTGATTTCACTGGGTATTTCTTTTTGGGAAATCAGCATTTCAGTTAATGCCTTGCGCTTGCATTTAAGCGATTTGATCGATTCAGAAAAAAGGGCCCTCTAGCACTCCTTTTTGTTAAAAAAAATACTTCTTTTTAAAAAAATACCGTGTAATTTACCCTACTTTGATTATTATTGTTAATTTTATTTATAATTAGCAATACAACTTGCGTATGAATTTATCGAAACCAGTTCACATAACCATGCAAACTGCATTTCTTTATGGAATCACTCATTCCAAAACCCCTTCCCTTTTTACTTTTTTTAGGCAGTCTTCTGCTTGATCCTGACAATACCTTGTTTACTGTTTAAAAGTAAAAACACAAAGTAGTAGTATTAATCTAAACCCTTATATTATGAGAAAACTAGTAGCAGAATTTTTTGGAACGTATTGGCTTGTTTTTGGAGGTTGCGGAAGCGCTTTATTCGCTGCAGGCATACCCAATTTAGGAATTGGTTTTGTTGGAGTATCCTTAGCCTTTGGTTTGACCGTATTAACCATGGCGTATGCCGTTGGACACATTTCAGGTGGTCATTTCAACCCCGCAGTTTCTTTTGGACTCTGGGCAAGTGGTCGTTTTTCAGCGAAAGACCTAATACCATACATCATAGCCCAATGCGTCGGCGCAGTCGCAGCCGCAGGCACCTTGTACACCATTGCCTCCGGTAAAGCAGGATTTGCAATCGACAACACTAAAGCTGGGGCATTTGCTTCCAATGGCTATGGAGCATTTTCACCCGATGGTTATTCAATGCAATCGGCATTCCTTGCAGAATTTGTCTTGACATTATTCTTCTTACTAGTAATTCTAGGCGCAACTGATAAATTCGCCAACGGAAAATTTGCTGGAATTGCAATTGGTTTGGCGCTAACATTAATTCATTTAATCAGTATTCCAATTACCAATACTTCCGTAAATCCAGCCCGTTCTTTATCTCAAGCTCTTTTTGCTCAAGGGGAAACATTATCGCAAGTTTGGTTGTTTTGGGTCGCTCCTATTATAGGCGCCGTAGTAGCAGGTCTACTTTATAAAAATGTATTGCAAGACCACTCTAAAGGGTAAAATTGCCCTAACTTGCTATGAATTAAAGCGATACTGAACAGTATCGTTTTTTTTATCTATATTTGAAAGTCGAACCCTCACAACAAAACCAATTTATGAAACACAAATTACTTTTACTATTCGTATTGCTTGGCCAGTTCCTAGTAGCCGCTCCTAAAGACAAAGTCGTTACCGGACCATCCATCGCTTTGATTATGCAACCTGGTCACTATATGTCTCCCGACTTAATTCAATTCACCTTTCAAATTAAAAACAACGGAGATGAACCCCTTTCCAACATTTACGTTACGAATCTTGCTGACCCGAATAGTTTTGGTATAAACATCAGCACTAACAATCCTAGTATTACGGCCATTGCAACTTTGGCTCCGGGAGAAGAAGACTTTTACACCTTCATGGGAAACAAATTTTCGCCTTGTGTCGACTTCAGTCAAACGATGGTTCATGCTACAACGTTAGCTAATGTTGAAATCACCGATCTGTCAAGTGATTTTTCTTATTATGACGACTACCAGACTTTTACCATGTTCAATCCTATAATGCAATTTGTACAACATGGAACGTACCAAGATAGCAATAGCAATAGTATAGTTGATGTTGGGGATATAGTACATTTTGATTATTACCTAAATTTCTCCGAAACCTTTGGTTTGAATTTTACTTATCACGATAACAATGCCATCGTCGACAATCCAAATGGGGATTCCAACAACTGGACTTCAACGGGAACACATTATATTACGCAAGCAGATATTGATTTAGGATATATATACAACAGCCCTTCTATCGAACTAATTCCAAATTGTGGCAATCCAGATTTCAATATTAACATTGTCGATTCCATGCCTTGCAACAATTGCCCTTCGCCAACGTATTGCAATTACAACTGCATCGTTACTCGAATTACTCCGTTGTTACCGAATTTAGTAACCGGCAGCGTGAAATTCAATGTAGCCAATGACAATTGTGCTACGGGAATTCCTTATCCTAATCGTGCAGTGACAACCGGAAACAGCACCACGACCTACACGAGTTTTACGGATACCAACGGGAATTATTCGATTTACATTCCGAACAGTGGCAATTTCAGCACCTCAGCCTCTGTTAATTTAGGAAGCAATCTGTCATCAAATCCGCTAACGGTCTCTCAAGTAAGTGCCGGAGAGAATATGAATTATGCAACAAATTTCTGTATCAGTTCGACTACTAGCGTGAACGATTTAGATGTAGTGTTGTACCCTGTCGATCATGCAAGACCTGGATTTAATTCTTACTATCTTTTGTATTTTACCAACAACGGAAGTACCAATTTAAACGGCACCATTCAACTCACTTTTGATAACGGAAAATTGAGTTTTGTAAATGCCAATCCGGCAGTGCAAACATCAACGGCTTCTACATTGACATGGAATTACACCAACTTACTACCGTTTCAACAACGAATAATCGCCATTACTTTTAATGCATTTGTCCCTCCAACAGTAAACCAAGGAGATGTGTTAACGTTTACTTCTGTTGGTAATCCTATTGCTGGAGATGCCAATCCATCCAACAATACTGCCGTTTTAAACCAAACCGTAGTCAGTTCTTTTGACCCTAATGACAAAACAGTTCTAGAAGGTGCCCTGATCACACAAGCGCAAGCTAGCAAACCACTGCATTATATCACTCGCTTTCAAAATACCGGGACTTTTGCGGCCAATACGGTAGTGATCAAAGAAACCTTAGATGCTAATTTGGATTGGACCACTTTTGAACCCATAGGCGCAAGTCACAATTATACGGTGCAAATAAAGAATGGTAATGAACTGACTTGCACTTTTGCCACTATCAATTTACCGTACTCTGCTGCTAATGAAGCTGCAAGTCACGGTTGGTTTGCCTATAAAATCAAACCGAAAAGTACGTTTGCGATTGGTGATGTTGCGAGTTCTAGTAGTGCTATTTATTTTGACTACAACCCTCCGATTTTGACCAATACGGTTACTACTCAAATTGCGGCTTTAGCTACGGCAGGTTTTGACAAAAACAACTTCCAAATTTATCCAAACCCAGCCAAAAACTATTTTAGTATCGAAACCAACGTAACAGAAACAAGTACCTACGAAGTAGTGGATATTAATGGCAAAACACTATTAACTGGAACTGTAACCAATAAAAAACGAATCGATACGAGTGCTTTAAGAAGTGGCTTTTATTTGGTAACTATCAAATCTAAAAAGGCAACACAAACGTATAAATTAATCAAAGAATAGCACGTTATATCAATAATACAAGGAGAAAAAGAGTACTGTAAAAAGTATTGTTTTTCTCCTTATTTTTGAAGTATGAATTCTCTTTTTCAAACCGAACCGATTGTCCTCGACACCCCTAATGCGGAAATCATCTATTTCCCAAGTTTCTTCGATGCTACTACTGCGGATGAACTTTTTGAAAAATTAAGACAACAAACGCCTTGGCAGCAAGACGATATTATAGTATTTGGCAAAAAACACGCACAACCCCGCTTGACTGCCTTGTACGGTAATCAAGGGAAACCATATTCCTATTCGAATATTAAAATGCAACCGCATCCTTGGACCTTAGACTTGCAAAAAATAAAAGCCTATGTAGAAGCGTATACTGAAACTACCTTTACAACCGTATTGCTGAATTACTACCGCGATGGCAGCGACAGCAATGGTTGGCATGCGGATAATGAAAAAGAATTGGGGCAAAACCCTAGTATTGCGTCGGTAAGTTTTGGTGCGGAACGGCTATTTCAACTAAAACACAATACGAATAAGGAGCTAAAAAAAAACATCCTCTTGGAACACGGAAGTTTACTCGTTATGAAAGGAACTACACAACATTTTTGGAAACACCAAATTCCCAAAACCAAAAAACCTACGGGACCAAGAATTAATCTAACCTTCCGAACAATCCTATAACTACCAACGTTTAAAGAACTTTTATGGAAACACTAATTCATTATTTCTCGACAATTCCATCGTGGCACCGAAGCCTCTTTCTAGCGGGTGGCATTACTTTCTTCTGGTTGCTGGAAAACGCTTTTCCACTGTTTCAATTTCAATACAAAAAATGGCAACATGCTGGTGTCAATTTCTTTTTTACGTTCACAACCATTGTCATCAATTTTGCCATGGCATTTCTTTTGTTGCAAGTTTCGGATTGGACGGTTGCCACGCATTTCGGAATTCTAAATTGGTTCCCGCCAGTAAATATAATTGCATATACTCTGATTGGAATCCTATTATTAGATTTTATTGGAGCCTATCTGGTGCATTACCTTCAACACAAAACCAAATTCCTTTGGAGGTTTCACCTAATCCATCATTCGGACACCTGGATTGATACCACATCGGCCAACCGACATCATCCCGGGGAAAGCATCCTAAGATTTCTCTTTACAACACTTGGGGTTGCTATTGTCGGAAGTCCCATTTGGATGGTTTTCTTATACCAAACGCTTTCCCTACTGGCAACCCAATTCAACCATGCCAATCTTGCCTTGCCGAAAAAAGTGGATACCTTTTTAAGTTATTTCATTGTTTCACCCGACATGCATAAAGTACACCATCATTACCTTTTACCTTACACCGATAGCAATTATGGAAATATTTTCTCTGTTTGGGACCGCATTTTTGGAACCTATTCTTCGCTGCCAAAAGAAGAAATTGTTTATGGAATTGACACCCATAGAAACCCCGAACAGCATAATAAAATAAGCAGCCTATTAAAAATTCCTTTTGCTTCGAAATCGACTTTTACCAAAAAATGAAACCCTTGAAAAAATTTTGTCCTTCGTGTAAAAAGTAATTGGTTTTTTTCTTAATATTGGATTAAGAAATGTACAACTAACAAAACAGCTGAATTAATTTTCAAAGAATGAAAAAGAGTAAACGCATCGAATTAACGTGGGAACAATCGGAACGGCTTATTACATTAGCATTAGAAGAACGAAATCCCTACGAAATCATTAAAAAAGAATTGGGTATCGACGAGAAAGATGTTCTTGAAATCATGAAAAAGAAATTGACAGCCGATAAATTTGAAATTTGGAAAAAGAAAGCCAACGCAGCCAAACCTAAGCCTAAGCCTATTAAGATTGATGATTTCGATGAAGATCTAGACGGCAAATACTATATTAAAAATAAATTCGATTAAGTCTTTAACTCTTGTGTTGCAAGAGTTTTTTTTATTTTTACACCTAATCTATTGATGCTGACGGTCTAATTTACAAGACTTGTCAAACGCTGAAATCATTCTCTAAAATTATAGAAAGTAACACATACGCTCTTGCAGCTATTGTTATGCTACTCGTTCCTTTGATTAGTTTCCCGTTAAAACTTCTCCAATCGCTTTCCCAAGTGAAACTATTTTATACATTTGGCGACAGATTCAAAAAATTGAAAAAAAACCTATGAAAAAAATACTATTTATGATGGCGATAACCGCCTCATTATGGAATCCGACTGCCTACGGTCAAACCCAACCTACTAATCAAGTACAAGTCAAAATCGATTTGAATACCATCAAAGACGATAAAGTAACGGTAACCGTGACACCACCGAAAATTAGCGCTTCTGAAATTATTTATCATTTCCCTAAAATTGTCCCAGGTACTTATTCGGAAGACGATTACGGAAAATACATTGACAGCTTCAGAGCCCTTGACAAAAAAGGAACCGCATTGCCTATTACTAAAACGGATGTCAATTCTTGGAAAATTAGCGATGCTCAAAAAATTGCTTCCATCACCTACGACGTAAACGACACCTACGACATCGAAGATTCACACGACATTTTCTCACCTGTAGGAAGTAATATTGATGCCGACAAGAACATCGTACTGAACACACAGTGTTTTGTTGGTTTCTTTGACGATTTCAAAAACTTACCTTATAAGGTAACGATTCCGCATCCAGGAATCTTGTGGGGAGCGACATCGATGACCGATTCCGATGCCAGCACTACTAACGACGTTTTTACTACCAGTCGCTATGGCGAATTAGTAGAGAATCCGATTTTATATGCCAAACCTGATTATAACACCTTCAATGTTAATGGGATGGATATTCTTATTGCCGTCTATTCCCCTAATGGCGTGCATACCGCTGAGAGTATTTCGCCAAGTATGAAAACGATGATGACCGCGCAAAAGAACTTCTTAGGCAAATTCAACAGCACCAAAAAATACAGCGTCCTGATTTACCTTTCGGATGTGCAAAAAGGAAATGACGCTCACGGATTTGGCGCCTTAGAACATCCCACCGCAACGACTGTAGTAATGCCTGAAGCGATGGGAACTGAAGAACTAGCAGAACAATTGAAAGACGTAGTCTCCCATGAGTTTTTTCATATCGTCACGCCACTGACCATTCATTCCAAAGAAATTCAAAATTTCGACTACAATACGCCTAAAATGTCACAACATTTGTGGATGTATGAAGGGGTTACAGAGTATTTTGCCAATCTGTTCCAAGTCAACCAAGGCCTAATTCCAGAAGAAGATTTTTACACGCGCATGGCTGGAAAAATTGCCAGCGCTAGCGCTATGGACGACACCATGCCTTTTACTAAAATGAGTGAGAATGTATTGGTGAAGCCCTACAAAGACCAGTACTTAAACGTTTATGAAAAAGGCGCCCTAATTGGGATGTGCCTCGATATCATAATCAGAGAAAAAAGTAATGGAACAAGAGGTATTTTGGATTTGATGCAAAAACTATCGGCAGAATATGGTATTCAGAAAGCTTTTAACGACAACGAATTGTTTGCCAAAATAACGGCGTTGACTTATCCTGAAGTTGGCGCATTTTTAAATACATATGTTGCTGGAGAAACCCCAATTCCGTATGCTACTTATTTTGCAAAAATGGGTGTGACACAAAAAAACATTCAAGTACCCAGTAATCCTTTTATCAAAGGGCAAACTCCTTATATTACCATAAATCAAGCCACCAAAGAAATTATAATTCGTCCAGATACGGAGTTGAATGTTTTTTATTCCGAATTAGGACTAAAAGGAGGCGATATCATCCTTGAAGTCAACAATAAAAAGTACAACTTAGACTCGATTTACGACATGATTACGTCAAGTCAAAGTTGGAAAGACGGCGAGGCCATCACTATAAAAATAAAACGCAATGGCGCAGAACAAATGATTACAGGAAAAATCAAAATACCAACCGAAGATAAAGTAAGTTTTGAAGCTACTGATGCCTCGAAAACCAAACTTAAAGAAGCGTGGTTGAAAAGCTAATCCGTAGCACCTTATTTAAGTCCCCAATTTGTAATTAAATTGGGGATTTTTTTATTTATTTGCCAAAATTAATCACCATGAAATTTCTTAGCACACTCTTACTAGTAACCCTATTCCTTTTTTCCTGCACTCGAAAAGAAACCACTAACTTACAGCTGACGGGCAATATCGCTGGATTGAAAAAAGGAACACTGTACATCCAAAAAATAGTCGATAGCACCTTAACGACCATCGATACCATTCCGATCAACGGCGATGCCCATTTTTCTAGCGAGCTGAACATCGATGCTCCGGAAATGTACTACCTCCATATCGACCGTGGCACTACAAAATCTCTTGACGACAAACTTTCTTTTTTTGCAGAACCGGGCATTATTCATATCGAAACTAGCCTGGAGCATTTCTTATCCGACGCAGTCGTAACAGGCTCTAAAAATCAAGATAAATACGATGAATTCAAGAAAATCATGTCGCGATTCAATGATGAAGACCTATCGTTATTGGAACTAAAATTTAATGCCTATAAGGACCATAAAGTAATTCAAATGGATAGTATAGCAAAAAAGCAAGAGATCAATACCAAAAGAAAATACTTATATGTAACTAATTTTGCCATAACCAATAGCACTATGGAAGTGGCACCCTACGTCGCCTTGACCGAAATTCCAGATATTAATCTAAAGTATATGGATACCATACAAAAGGCGATGGCGCCCAAAATAAGCAATTCGTTATATGGCAAGAAACTAAAGCAACTGCTTGCCGAAAGAAAACGCAAAGAGACTACGTCTAAATAAAGTTCCGATCTAAAAAGGCATAAAAAAACCACCTCGTACTGAGGTGGTTTTCTCTTGGAGCCGGCGGAGGGACTCGAACCCACGACCTGCTGATTACAAATCAGCTGCTCTAGCCAACTGAGCTACGCTGGCGGCTTATTCCGATGCAAATATAGAAGTGTATTTTAAATATGCAAAATAAAACTTCACTTTTTTAGCGAAAAAAACTATTGCAAATCGTTGATTTTAGCAACCAATTGATTTGCAGCTTGTTCTAATTCTGTATTGATTTGTTTGAAATGTGCTTTCTTATCGGCTACTTTCTTAGCGTTCACTTTTGTGATTAAAGTATCAAAAGTAGTAATCGCTTCATCAATCAAAGCATTCGTTGCTTCAGTAGGTTTCCCAGTAGTTGAAATTTCAAATAAGTAAACCGCTTCAATAATATCACCTAAAACGTAATTGATATCTTTCTTTAAATTCTTAACGTTTGCCATTGTAATTCTTGTTTTTATAAGTTCTAAATTCGGGTGCAAAAGTACACATATTCTCGCTATAAAAAACTATTTAATGTAAATTTCTAATAGTGAAGCTTTTCCAACCAATACATAGTTCGCCACGCAAGCGGGCAGCAAGACCGTATCTCCCTTTTGATAAGCATACACAATGCCATCCAAAACCAATTCAAAAGTACCTTCCGTACACATATAAACCGTAAAGGTCTTTGGAGTCTTGGTGACAAATAGTGTTCCTTCTAGCGGAATAAAATTCGTGGTGAAATAGGTACAATCCACCACTACATTCGACTCATTGGCAACTTTTGCATATTCCTTTTTAGCCTCTACTCTATGGTAATTAATGGCTTCTAACGCCAAATCAACATGCAACTCTCGCGCCTTCCCTTGGGCATCTACCCGATCAAAATCGTATAGTCTGTAGGTAATGTCAGATGTTTGTTGAATTTCGGCCACCAACAAACCGGCACCAATAGCGTGAACGGTTCCCGTTTCTAAAAAGAACACATCGCCTTTTTTTACCGCCAAGGTATCCAACAAACTCAGCAACGTTTTATTCTCCAAATGCGCTACGTATTCTTGTGGAGTAGCATCTTTCTTAAAACCAACAATCATCCGCGCGTTTTCATCCGCCTGCAGGACATACCACATTTCTGTTTTACCAAAAGAATGGTGGCGTTTTTCCGCCAAGGCATCGTTAGGATGCACTTGAATAGACAAATCTTCTCTAGCGTCCAAATATTTAAACAACAGCGGAAATTGCTTGCCAAAGCGAGCATAAACATCGGTTCCCAACACTTCCGCTGGAAATTCCGAAATCAAATCTAGTAAACTGGTGCCTGCATACGCTCCATTAGCCACGACACTAACATCTCCTTCAACGGTAGACAATTCCCAACTCTCACCAGTGGTGGCAAAGGGAATCGTTTTGTGAAGCTCGGTATGCAGTTTAGTGCCGCCCCAAATGCGCTCTTTAAGTATCGGTTGAAATTGTAAAGGATAGCCTTTCATGATGTGTTTATTTTACTGCACAGAGGCAAAATGTATTATTTCTTTAGCAAGGTAAATATCGAACATTCCATTGGAATACAGGGTTAACGATTTCACAAATTAGGCCGACTTCAAATAAGCCAAGGCCTTTTGAATGTGAATCGCTCCCGACATGCTGTTAAAAACGAACCGAAGAATACCTTCTTGATCCACAACATAAGTGACTCGTCCTGGAATCAATCCCAATAAATCTTTCGGCACACCAAACAATCTCCGCAGCTGGGAATTGGCATCCGACAGCAACAGAAATGGCAATTGGTACTTCTTAGCAAAACGTTGGTGCGACGCTACACTGTCGCCACTAATCCCAATAACGGTAGCTCCCAGCGCTTCAAAATCTTCGTATTGATCCCGGAAAGCACAGGCTTGTTGTGTACAAACTCGCGTGTCGTCTTTGGGATAAAAATAAAAAACAATTGGTTTTTTTCCAACAACGCTGGCACTTTCAAAAACAGAGCCATCGGTTGCTAATGCACTAAAATTAGGAAGTCGATCCCCTACTTGCAGCGCCATTACTGACCGCTATAGGTTACAAAATTCCGAGGCGTTTCATAGAGCACTACTTCCAATCCCAATTCAGGGCGAAGGCGCTTTCTTAACTTGTTCCAAATGACCACGACTATATTTTCGGCCGTCGGATTTAAATCAAAAAACTCAGGCACATCCATATTTAAGTTTTTATGATCGAATTGGTCTTCTACCTCTTCTTTAATTAAGTCGGTTAGAATTTTCACATCCAATAAATACCCTGTTTCTGGATCAACTTCACCCGTTACACTTACAATCAATTCGTAATTGTGCCCGTGAAAATTGGGATTGTTGCATTTGCCAAAAATCAAGTCGTTCTTCGCGTCCGACCAATCTTTTCGATACAATCGATGCGCGGCATTAAAATGGGCTTTTCTACTTAAGGTAACTTTCATGGTGATTTTTTTGGAGTGGTATGGAACGAGTTGGTTTTCTAACAATCAGTGGTACCTATAGGGTACGCCTATAATACTAAACGGTGTGCGCTTCTAAATAATGGTAAAACTCCTCAAAAATAATTTTAAACCAAACGGTATAAAGTTCCGGATTTTGAAGCATGTCCTCTTTTACGGCCTCGATTTTCATCCACTTCCAGTCTTCTACTTCTTCCGTATTGATTTGGGGCGCATCATTGTAATACCCAATCATCACGTGATCCAATTCATGTTCGGTGAGTCCGTTATCAAAAGGTGCTTTGTAAATAAAATGAAACAACTCTTTCAACTCGGTTTGAAAACCCATTTCTTCAAACAGTCTTCTAGTACCCGCTTCAACATTCGTTTCTCCGCTTCGTTGATGACTGCAGCAGGTATTCGTCCACAGCAAAGGCGAGTGGTATTTTTGATGTGCCCGTTGCTGCAACATGATTTCCTTGTTCTCATTCAAAACAAAAACCGAAAAGGCGCGATGCAACACGGCTTTTTGATGCGCTTCTAATTTTGGCATTAACCCAATAGGTTCATCTAGTTCATTAACTAAAATAACGTGTTCTTCTTTCATAGCATTTTATAACGTCTCAAAAGTACGAAAAAAAGATACTTTATTCGGGTTCAACAATTCTTAAATAGTAAGGTAATTCCAATGCAAAACAACGATAAAGCATTTAAAAAGACGAACCTATACTTATTCCACAAAAAAAAACTACTTTTGCGCGGTTTAATTCAATTTCTAATATCAATTATCCGGAAAAAAAATACTACACATGCTCTTTAATTCAATATCATTTGGAGTTTTTTTAACGATTGTTTTTATTTTGTATTGGTTCGTAACCAATAAGAATTTAAAACTTCAAAACTTATTATTACTGGTATCCAGCTATTATTTCTATGCTTGCTGGGATTACCGCTTCCTATTCTTGTTGGTATTCTCCACGTTCCTGGATTACTTTACCGGAATCAAAATGCATGAAGCTAAAAATGAAAACCTGAGGAAGTTTTGGTTTTGGTTAAGCATTTCTGTAAATCTCGGTTTTCTGGGGTATTTTAAATACTACAATTTCTTCATTACCTCTTTTGCGGATGCGCTTTCGGAAGTGGGCATTGAACGCCATTTCTCTACCTTGCAAATCATCCTACCGGTCGGAATATCTTTTTATACCTTCCACGGCTTGTCTTATGTCATCGACATTTATAAAAAGAAAATCGTACCCGAAAAAGACTTTGTACAATACTCTGTTTTCGTTAGTTTCTTCCCACTTCTTGTGGCCGGACCTATCGAAAGAGCTACGCACCTATTGCCTCAAATCCAGAAAAAAAGAGTCTTTAATTCGACGCAAGCCGTTGACGGTTTGCGCCAAATCATGTGGGGACTATTCAAAAAGTTAGTAATTGCAGACAATTGCGCGCAGTATGCCAACATGGTTTTCAACAATTCTGGTGAGTATGCCGGAAGTACACACTTCATCGGTATGCTTTTCTTCACCATGCAAATCTATGGTGACTTTTCTGGGTATTCTGATATTGCCTTGGGTACCGCCCGACTCTTCGGAATTGATCTCTTACGCAATTTCGCCTTCCCCTTTTTCTCGAGAGACATTCCAGAATTCTGGAGACGTTGGCACATCTCGCTCTCGTCTTGGTTCCGCGACTACGTATACATACCGCTAGGTGGAAATGCTGTAGGCACCGGAAAACGGGTCCGAAACACGTTCATTATCTTTATTGTCATTGGATTTTGGCATGGCGCCAACTGGACGTTCATCCTGTGGGGATTTGTCAATGCCCTATACATCATGCCCTACCTATTGCTCAAAGTAGGAAAACACGAAACCAGTATTGCCGCACAAGGGAAGATCTTCCCGAGCTTAAAAGAGGCGTTTCAAATTGTAACCACCTTTACTATGGCGTCTTTATCCAGTATCTTCTTTAGATCGAAAGACGTCGCGCAATCCTTTCATTTCTATAAGGAGATGTTCTCGGCTTCCTTCTTCCAAAAACCCGAAGGCATCCGCAATGATTTAGTATGGATTATTATTATATTTTTGATCGTAGAATGGGCCGGAAGAGAAAACCAATATGCCCTAGAAAAAATGGGATTCCATTGGCCTAGACCGTTACGTTTGGCTTTTTATTATGTCATTCTAGCCGCGATCTTTTTATTTGCAGGAACAAGTCAACAATTTGTTTATTTTCAATTTTAAAAATGAAACAGTTCTTAATTAAATTCTTCGCATTTATTATCCCTGTTGTCGTGCTGGCATACGGTGCTGATCTTGTGGTGTCGCACTTCTTAAAAAAGTCCAACCAATACGTGCAAGGCGAATACAGCACATGGAACGCTTTGTACGATAAAAAAGTAGATTCGGAAATTCTAATTCCAGGAAGCTCCCGAGCGTGGATGCATTTTGATGCGACCAGAATTGGCGATAGTTTGCACACCAAAGCGTACAATCTCGGCATGGACGGCTACAACTTTTGGTTCCAAAAATACCGTTTGGAATTGGCCATGAGAGACAATCCGCACCCCAAACTAATCATCATGTCGATTGATGCCGTAACCCTTCAAAAACGACCTGATTTGTTCAACCCAAATCAATTCTTACCCTTTATGTTGGGAAATGAGGAGCTAGAAAAAACGTCCAAGAGCTTTATTGGCTATAACGATTACGACTATCATATTCCCCTTATTCGCTACTTTGGAAAAGGAGATGCCGTAATTGAAGCCCTAAAAATGGTTTTTAATGAAAGTGAACCCAAACGCGTTAGAGGTTTTGAAGGCCAACTAAAAGCTTGGAATTACGATTTTGAAAGAGTCAACAAACAAATGGACTCGTTCACCGTTCTTTTGGATCCTACTTCCATTCGAATGTTTGAAGACTTCTTAAAAGAAATCAAACAAAAGAAACTCAACCTCATTTTTGTGTACAGCCCAGAATATATCGAAGGACAACGCTTTGTTAAGAACAGACCCGAAATCATGGCGCTTTACAATCGTTTGAGTGCCCAGTACCAGATTCCGTTTTTCAACTATTCGAACGACCCCATTTCTTACGATAAGAAGTATTTCTTCAACGCTTCCCACATGAACAAATTGGGAGCCGAGTTGTTTACAACCAAATTGATTCAAGATTTAAAAACGCTGAACATCCAATACTAAAACAACTGTTTATCAAGGCATTAAAGAGCTAATTCCCCAATTGGCTTTTTAATGCTTTTTTCATTTGCCAAACATTTGTTAATTGATTCCAAAATGTAAACTAACGGACATTTAAGCTACCCCTTGCTGTAGTAAATTTGTAATGAAATTATTAGAAAAATCATTATGAAACAATTGAGCCACCTCCTAGTTCCTTTTTCCTTCACCCTCTTATTTTTTGTGAGCGCTTGCGGGCAAGGTTCTAAAGACTATCAAACGAAAACTACTAAAAAAGAAACTGCTATGAAAAATCCGTATTATTCTCGAACCAGTACTGAAAAACTGCACGTAACGGACGCCGAATGGAAAAAGGTATTGCCAGAAGACCTCTACGAAGTGTCACGTCATGCCGACACCGAACGACCTTTTACGGGAAAATACTGGAATACCGACGAAAAAGGCACCTATTACTGCGCGGCTTGTGGCAACAAACTCTTCCGCTCTGGCGCTAAATTCTCCAGCAGCTGCGGTTGGCCGAGTTTCTTTGAACAAGACAGCAAAACGAGTGTCGTGTATAAAGTCGATAATACATTAGGCATGAGCCGAACCGAAGCACTCTGCGGCCGATGCGGCGGACACCTAGGACACCTTTTCGATGACGGCCCCGCTCCTACTGGAAAACGGTATTGTATGAATTCCATTGCGCTAGATTTTGAACCTGATACCAAATAATCCATGAAAAAGATCCTATTCCTTTGCCTCAGCTTTGCCTTAACAGCAACCGCACAAAACAAACCGGCCGCTACAAAATACGAAACCATTACCCTTGGTGGTGGCTGCTATTGGTGTGTGGAAGCGGTTTATGAAAAACTCAATGGCGTTCAAAGTGTAGTCTCCGGATTCTCAGGTGGCAAAACTATGAATCCAACTTACGAAGAAGTGTCGACCGGAAGAACGGGCTTTGCCGAATCAGTTCAAATAACGTACGACCCTACAATTACTAGCTTAGACGAGATTTTCAAGGTGTTTTTTACCGTGCACGACCCTACCACCTTAAACCGTCAAGGGGCCGATGAAGGAACGCAATACCGCTCCGTCATCTTTTACAAAAATGAGGAACAAAAGCGGGCCGCACAAACCATCCTCGCGGCATTGAAGAAAGCCAAAGTTTACGACAGCCCGATTGTAACCGCCTTAGAGCCTTTTACTAAGTTTTACAAAGCGGAAGACTACCATCAAAATTATTACGAAAACAACAAAAGCCAACCCTATTGCCAAATGGTCATCCAACCCAAAGTAGCCAAATTTGAAAAGCTTTTTAAAGACCGATTGAAAAAGAAAAAATAAATTACCCCAAAAACCGAAAAGCAATTTTCGGTTTTTCTTTTTTAGGAAACGTTAAATATCCCAAAGCCAGTGTAGCAAATTCCTATATTCGCTATCGAGTATATTTTTTTAAAAGAAACAACCACAAACTTTGTATGATTACACCAAAAAACTGGCATGACAGCCATAGAGAAAATTTAACCTTTGGAAGCCGCATCGCCGATAGTGTGGCCAACGGCATGGGGTCTTGGACCTTCATTATTATTCAAACCGTATTGGTATTGGTTTGGATGGGCATGAATCTCATCGCCTACACCTACCATTGGGATGTGTATCCGTTTATTTTGTTGAACTTGTTGTTTTCTACCCAAGCGGCGTATGCGGCACCCATTATTATGATGTCGCAAAATCGTCAAAATGAAAGAGACCGTGAACAAGCCAAAGCCGACTACCAAACCAATATCGATGCGAAACTAGAAATAGAAGCGTTGACCATCAAATTGAATTCTATTGAAGTCGACAAATTAGACAAAATCATTACCCTACTAGAGGAACTGAAAAAGAATCCGGCATCTTAAAAGCAGCAAACGGCTATAAAATATAATCGGTATTGATAAAATTGGATTCTTTGCTATGCAGCAAGGCTTGCAAAATTTCATTGTTGTACGCATTGTCTTTCGAAGCCACAAAGGTTCTAATGGAAAACGAACGCAAGGCATCGTGAATACTCAAGGTGCCCACCGCCGAGTCTTTGCGGCCCGTAAAAGGATAAATATCCGGACCTCTTTGACAAGAACTGTTGAGATTCACTCTACACACCAAATTCACCAACGTATCAATTAAGGGCGCAATGGTTTTGATGTCTTTCCCAAACAAACTGACTTGCTGCCCGTAGTTCGACTCGGCCATATCATTCAAAGGCTCCTGAATGTCTTTAAAAGTAAGGATCGGAATCACCGGACCAAATTGCTCTTCATGGTACAACCGCATCGTTTTGTTGACGGGATATAAAATCGCTGGAAAAATATAGTTCTCCGTTCGTTCCCCACCTTTAGCATTTAGTACCGAAGCGCCTTTACCTTTAGCATCATCAATCAATTCCTGAAGGTAATCGGGTTTTTCTTTTTCTGGTAAGGGGGTCAACAATACGCCAGCTTCCCATGGGTTTCCAAAAGGCATAGCATCTACTTTCGCCGCAAAACGCTTGTTGAATTCTTCCGCTATCGATTCGTGCACATACAAGACTTTCAAAGCCGTACACCGTTGTCCGTTGAAGGATAAGGTTCCGGTCACACATTCTTGGATGGCCAAATCCAAATCGGCATCCGGGAGTATAATCGCAGGGTTTTTAGCTTCCAAGCCCAAGATCAAACGCAAACGATTCTTGTTCGGATGCTGGTCTTGCAGGGCTATCGCTGATTTGCTGTTCCCAATCAACGCCAAAATGGAAATTTTACCCGACTTCATAATCGGAGACGCTACATCGCGACCCCGACCATACACGATATTGATCACCCCTTTTGGAAAGCTACTTCTAAAGGCTTCCAACAGAGGAGAAATTAATAAGACCCCGTGTTTTGCCGGCTTGAAAATGACGGTATTTCCCATGATAATAGCGGGAATCAACAACGAAAAGGTTTCGTTTAAAGGATAATTATACGGACCCAAACACAACACTACCCCCAGCGGTCCACGACGCACCATGGCATTCACGCCTTGACTTTTGGTAAATCTAGCGTTGTTGCGGTCTAGTTGTTTGTAATCTTCTATGGTGTCGTAGATGTATTCAACGGTACGGTCAAATTCTTTTTCAGAGTCGCCCAGCGATTTTCCAATTTCCCACATTAGGAACTTCACCACTTCACTTCGGGTCAGTTTCATTTGCGCCACAAAGTTCTCCATACACTTAATACGGTCAATCACTTTCATGGTAGGCCATAATCCTTGTCCGTTATCATACGCAGCAGCTGCAGCAGCTACGACTTCATCGGCCTCCACTTCTCCCATGGTGGGAATACTGCCCAATAAGGTGGGTGCGTAGGTATCGGTAGAAGAAATGGTAGAATAAACGGAAGAAAAAAGGCCCTCCCATTTTTTCAATTCGCCATTGACTAAGTAAGTATCTTGAACTAAAGGGGTCGTAATTTGAAATGCGGTGGGTATGGTGCTCATGGTTGGTATTTTTTATAAAAATACAGTATTTACTATTTTTTACGGGTAAAAAAAGAGAATTATTTACGATATCGATATCGTAAATCCCGCTAAAAATCAACGTTATAACAACCCAAAAAAAACCGTTTAACTCTTGTAAGCCAGGACGATTTCACAGGGATGCAACTCCTGATCATTCAGCACCACAGCCCCCATGATGCGGTCCTGCTTCAAATAAAAAAGCGCGGCCGTCACCACCATCAAATGACCTTGTGGCAGATTGGGCACCACCCATTCTTGAGCAGCGATGGTGGACGCCTGAAACGGAATCTCTAAAGTAACTACTTCAGAAAAGGATTCCAAATACTGTTCCGTATCGAATCCTGTAACCAACAAGCACAACTTAGCTGCTGTGGCTAAAGGATTAGGAAGAATGGCCTCTGCAACTCGGAAGTCGGGCACCGATAGTACCAAAGCACCCGTTTCGTTTTCTGCCACGGTAATCGGCAGCGAACAAAAATGCTCAAAAGGGCTATTTTCATTGAATTGAAAACGATCCAAGAGCGCCAAATCGCCCGTAGCTAGGGAACGTGTGCTTTGAGGTACGCCCGAATGGCCCAACATCGCTTGGTATACTTTTGACCCGAAGCGGTAGTAACAGGTAGCATCGGTTTTGTTTTGCAACAGCGGAAATAAGGCTGTTCGTATTTTTTTGGCGATTTGCTGCGCCATGCCAAACTGCGAAGCCCTTTTCTTGGTCGCCAGACTTTGGTTTACCTTCCCCCTACCGGGTTTGCTTTGTACTATGGTTTTCCCTCGAACGATGCGATAGGAAACGGGCCCTACTGTTCCAGTGAGCTGCCCTTTGCTATTTATTGTTGCCATATCTGTTCTTTTTAAAAACTATTTGCATCAAATTAAATGCCAAAGTGACTCGGAATTTCACCAATTTTTATACGTAATCTTTCCCTAGTTTATCCGTATTTCATACTATTTTAACGGATGCAATAGGGATTCACTACGGACTCACTACGGATTTACATAGATGAAAAGCCGTAAAATCCACTAGTTTTGCATCTTTTAGCTCCTCCTGTTTTTGGTGCCCTTTCGGAACGGAACCTCCGAAAAACAAGAACAGTCGACGCATTGCGGCCCCCCGAGTTTTTGATTGCTTTCACAACTATTAAAATTCTGTTAGGGTTTTGGGTGCGTCTTAAAAAAATAAATATATTTATAACAACAATACAAAAACACCTATGAAAAATCCCCAAACGACTTCTATAAACTTCGCATTCCCATCCTATTGTTTCTTAGTTCTTTGTCTTGCCTTCATAAGTACTGGGTGGGCTCAAAACAAGCACTGCACGATTTATTTAAAAGACCATACGCAAGTGACGGGTTTGGGGAAATTAAAACTAGACGGTCAAGTGAAGTTTAAAGCCAAGGAAGGGGATAAGGCTACTTTTTACCAAGCCGATCAAATCGACCAAGTGCTATTGAATGAAAATGGCGGCACTTTCACTTATCAATACAAGGAAATACAAGACGGTAGTCCCGAATGGATGAAACTGATTTTGACGGGAAAAGTCAATCTCTACACCAATGATCTCACAGGCTTTAACATGAATTCAGTATCCGTAGGCATGGGAACCGGCATGGGCATGGGCGGAGGCTTTGGCGGTGTTACTTTTGGTGGCGGTGGTGCCCCAGTCATTTACTATTATGTGGAACACGATGGAGATTCCGCGGTCTATAAGATTACGGCTTTCGGCACCATTAGTAAGAATTTCAAAAGGGCCGCTTCGGAGTATTTTAAAGACTGCCCCGACCTGGTAGCGAAAATTCAAGACAAGACTTTCACTAAGAATGATATAGAAGAATTGGTGCGCTTGTACAACACTACGTGTGTCGGCGAATCCCCGGCACCAGTGGCGCCGGAGACCAAATAAGAAACGCAACGGAAGTGCTTAACTGCGGTGTTGCAATACCTCAGCGATTTTCAAAGCACATTTTTCACCATCAATGGCGGCAGAGACAATGCCCCCAGCATACCCTGCTCCTTCACCGCAAGGATACAATCCTTTGATTTGAACGTGCTCAAAAGTTTCTAGATTTCTTGGGATGCGCACGGGCGAAGACGTCCGACTTTCTGGTGCATGCAAAATCGCCTCATTGGTCAAATACCCTTTCATTGTTTTTCCAAATTCCGAAAAGCCTTCGCGCAAGATCTGTGATAAGAATCCGGGGAACACTTGTCCCATTTCTACGGAAGTGGTCCCGGGTACGTAGGATGTTTTAGGAATATCGGTCGACACTTTGTGCTGCGTAAAGTCGACCATGCGTTGCGCCGGCACTCTCTGGGTTTCCCCCGCCAAATGCCATGCTTTTTGTTCGATGCTTTTTTGAAATTCTAAGCCCGCTAAAGCCCCAAATTTTTCATAGGGTTTGTAATCTTCCAGCTTCAATTCGATTACAATTCCGGAGTTGGCGGTGGCTTGATCTCTTTTGGAAGGCGACCAGCCATTGGTTACCACTTCTCCGGGGCTGGTAGCACAAGGCGCAATTACGCCTCCCGGACACATGCAAAAGGAATACATGCCCCGACCTCCTATTTGTTTTACAATTGAATAGGGTGCTGGCGGTAAATAGTCGCCACGGTAATCACAGTTGTATTGAATGCTATCTATTAACGCTTGTGGGTGTTCGGCTCGCACGCCTATGGCAAAAGGTTTGGCTTCTAGGAAGACTTGCTTGCGATCGAGCAATTCATAAATGTCTCGGGCGGAATGACCGGTCGCTAAGATCAGTTTATTGGACGCTATCGTTTCTCCATTTTGAGTGATGATGCCTTGCACTTCGTTATTTTTGATGAGAATATCGGTGACGCGGGTCTCGAAAAGCACTTGTCCGCCACATTCGATAATTTTCTCTCGGATGTCTTGAATGATTTGAGGTAGTTTATTGGTTCCGATGTGCGGATGCGCTTCTACCAAAATTTCTGGCGAGGCACCAAAAGCGACCAACAACTCTAAGATACGGGTCACATCCCCTCGCTTTTTCGAACGGGTATAGAGCTTGCCATCAGAATAGGTTCCGGCACCACCTTCGCCAAAACAATAATTGGAATCTTCGTTGACAATATGCTCTAGGTTGATGGCTTTTAAGTCGCGACGCCGACCCCGAACATCCTTACCTCTTTCCACTACGATGGGTTTCAAGCCCAATTCAATTAGTTGCAAGGCGGCGAAAAGTCCGGCAGGACCTGCACCAATTACTAGTACTTCTTGCGCCTGACTTACATTTGTATACTTGGGAAGTTCGATTTTCTGCGGAACATAGGTATCGCCTTGAAAATAAATCAAGACCTTCAAATTGACTTTAATAGCTTTTTGGCGGGCGTCAATCGATCGTTTTAGGATCACCAAATGCTGTAGTTCAGCAGCCGGAACTCGTATTAACTTTCCAACATGCTCTTGCAGTAACTTGGCATCGGCAGCAACTTCGGGGGCAACTTGTAGTAAAAGCTCTTGGGGCATCTTGGTATTTTTGACAAACTTAAAAATTATTTACTCAAGTACTGTGATCCCCAAATGAAATTCTGTCAAAGGCTTTTATTTTTTATAATGTTTTGGTAGTTCTGAATCATTTGTTTCCCGAGTGCGATTCCTGGTTTTTCAATCCATCTTTCCGAAGCTAAGGCTACTAAGAAGGTGCCTGCCACTGTAATTAGAAAACAAAGGAGATAGACCAGCACGGAGGGCCACTTCGTTGCTAGTAGGCGGTTTACATATACGGAAACGTACCAGGCGAAGACAAAGTGAAAGACATAAATAGAATAGGACAATTGCCCAATTCGTTTTAGCAACGCCCCATTTAGCGCCGGAAAATGTTTGAATACGTCTTGCAACAGTAGGAAGGCGACTCCGGAAAGAAGGGGCGACAGCGTTATCTGAAAATCGTATAAGAAACTGTAGAGGGATAGCGCTAGGGCTATCAGGAACGCTAGTACACTTCCTGCTTTTGAAGGGATTAAGTACTTTGTATTGTGAAATTTCTGATGGTTAAAATAAAAAATTCCGACAATAAAAACGGGCAGCATGTTGATTAGGTTGGAAAACAGGAACCACAATTCTAGTTGGTCTTTTAGCCAAGCTACCGTGGCAAAACTAACCCCAATCAGTGCTAATTGGAATCCTAATCGTTGGTATTGTTTTTCCCTTTGGAACAACCAAAACAGCCATGGGAATACCGCATAGAATGCCATTTCGGTTCCGATGGACCAACCACCCGGAACAATGTTATTGTAGGCCTCTGGAACAAACCCGTGAATAAAAAATACATTCGACGCTACGTTTTTTACCGTGTAAATGCCCGGTGCAAAATGATGTAGACTGTGGTAGTTTTTGAGTACCGTGATGGTTCCGTAGAGTAGAATCCCCACATAATATAAGGGCGCGATTCTAAACAGGCGTCGCATGTAAAAGGAAACTACGGTGGGTTGATTCAGCGGTTTCTGATCTATAGAATAGCACAAGGTAATCGCCGACAATACAAAAAAAAGTTGCACGCCCATTTGCCCATAAGAAGCCACTTTAGAAACGCGTGCTGGCAAGTTGGTTACCGACTGTGAGGAATGCACGGCAATCACCATTAGAATGGCTACCCCTCGCAAAGCATCGATATAGTCGAATCGGTTAGTAGGTGTTGGCATAGTTTGCATACGAATATTATAGCGTCGACTATGGCGTGACGGTCGAGATTCCAAAAGTATTAAAAAATACCAAAGCAACACCCTACGCCGCAAAGTATAAATCCTTTGTTTGCCTCCGACAGGTCACAAAAAAAAAGGTTTACTATCGCTAGTAAACCTTTTTGATTTTGGACAATACGTCCTATTTTTTGATAAACTTGTAATTCATAACGCGGTCTTTCAATTGAATTTTCACGAAGTAAATTCCGGTTTGCAATTCGGCCACCGAAATAGATGAAGTAGCTTTCGCTTCTTTTACTAACGAACCATTTACCGTGTAAATCGCCACATTGGTAATCGTTTCACTGGATTTGTTGTCGATATTCAAAACGGTAGTGGCTGGATTAGGATACAACACTAATTCACTTTGTTTCGCGAAGGAAGGCAAACCTAAGGCTACAGCACTTTCCAAATAATCGGGAATGTTGTTCGCATTGGTATCATCATCTGCTGGATTGTGGTTGTTGTCGTAATCTTCGTTGATAGTCAGCACTCCGTCGCCATCATCATCATTGTCCAAATAATTTGGAATACCATCGTTGTCGGTATCCAAAATCACTAAAGTAGCATTTCTATTAAAAACATATTCTACCGACGTTAAGACCATGTCGCCATCGTCATCATTGTCGATAAAATTCGCAATGCCATCGGCATCGGTATCATCATTCGCCAAGTTAGTATCCGCATTTAAATCTTCGCTAGCGGTCTCTACCGAGTCTAGATCGTAATCTACACCACAATCTACTACTCTCAAGACGATCTTTTTGATGGCACCATTGACGTTAGCATAGAGGGTTTCTCCGCCAGCGGTGGTATTGGTATAAGTCAAACTAGCTAAAGCATTGGATAGGGAAATCGCATCCGATTCGGTTTGGTAAAAGCTGACCACGCTTGGATCAGCGCTATTCAAATCGTTTTGAGCTACTTGTAAATTAAAGGAAACCAAACCATCGGCGTCGTCATCGCATTTGGTAAAGGCATAACTATCGGTAGCTACAGGGGTTTGAAAACGCCATCCTTCGTGAAAAGCGGTCCAGGATCCTGTGTTTCTTCCTGCTGGAGTAAAGGCGGTATCACCCGCATCGTTTACGATTCCAATAACGGCAGCGCCGCCATAGTTCCAAGTAGTACATACCTCTTTATCGATGATTTGCACATCCATAATGTTCAAAGTCTCATACAATACCATTTGAAAAGAGCTTTTCACAGTAGTGCAAGAAAAATGCGATTGGTTGTCAAAAAGCACTATGAATTTTCTATATGGAGCTGCGCCAAGAACAGCATAGGTAATGGTCCCTTCGGCATTGGAATTGTTCAAATCGTGATAACATCCTAAGAAGGCGTTTCTCACAGGGAAAGCGGCATCTGGAATAGTTTGACTGAAACTCCATGGAGAAAAATATCCTTGTGTGTAAGGTGTAAAGCTAATGTACCCATTGGTACTCACATTCACTTGGTTGTAGGTTGCCCCGAAAAATCGGAAGTCAAAAGTTAATGGTATGGGAGCCGAAAAAGTATCATCCATCGTTCCTTGTACAGCTGAGGTAGCTGAGTACATTTGAAACGGGATGGAGGTTACAGCATAATCGCTCTGAGCGGAGGTTGCTTGAGCAAAAAACACTAAAAGAAACGCTATAAAAGTTCCTTTGCACGTAAAATTTTTGGGTAAGTAATTATTGGTCATAGAGTTAGTTTTTTTCAAATATACAGAAATAAAGTTTTCGTAGCACTTATCTTTGTAAAAAAAAATACCAATGCGCAACATCAAACTAATCTGGGATTTTAGAGGGCCGGCTGCGGCAAAAATAGCGGAGCATCATGAAATTCATTTGAAAGAATACATCGTTTTAGAAAAATTGGAGCTCCAAATTACCGGTTTTGAAATCAAGAATGAAGACTATGCCATAGCCTATATGGTAGTACCTGAAACCCTGATGATTGCCGTTCGTGATGCTTTGAAACCACACCGAGGAGAAGTCTATGAAACTCAAAAGTCGTAAGCAGCAAGAGTTTCTCTTGACACTTACGACTTTCTATAGCAGTCTGGTTATTTAATTCGCTACTTCACTAATAAATTTGATTCGCATGAGGCGCAGTTCGTCGATATCGTATTCTCCATCAAACTCTTTTAGGGCTTCTTCTATTTTATCGGTTTCTGATTCCATGAAATAGTCGTGAATTTCTTCTTGCTGATCGTCATCTAGCATTTCATCAATCCAATACTTGATATTGAGTTTGGTTCCGGAATAGACGATCTGTTCCATTTCTTTAATCAACGTGTCCATATTCATTCCTTTAGCGGAAGCAATATCGTCTAAGGACAATTTACGGTCGATGTTTTGAATGATGTACAGTTTGTTGGCCGAGTTGGCACCTGTAGATTTTACGACCAAATCATCCGGCCGAATGATGTCGTTTTCTTCTACATAGCGGCTGATCAACTCTACGAATTCTTTACCGTATTTCTTGGCTTTCCCTTCCCCAACACCATGTGTATTGATAAGTTCATCAATGGTGATCGGGTATTTCAAGGCCATATCTTCTAAGGAAGGGTCTTGAAAAACCACAAATGGCGGCACGCCTAATTTTTTGGAAACTTTCTTTCTTAAATCTCGTAACATCGCCATTAACGCTTCGTCTGCCGTTCCGGTAGATTTTGCTGCGGTAACAATGGCTTCGTCTTCGGATTCGTTGTATTCGTGATCTTCCGACATTAGGAACGAAACTGGATTCTTTATAAAGTCGAGTCCTTTATCGGTTACTTTTAAAATGCCATAGGTTTCGATGTCTTTCGATAACAACCCATCCACTAATATTTGGCGAACTAGGGCCATCCAATACCGTTCTTCGAAATCTTTTCCGATGCCAAAGAACTTTTGCGTATCGGTTTTATGAGCACTAATCATGGCATTCACGCGACCGATTAAGGTGTAAATGACCTCTTTGGATTTGTATAAATGTTTGGTATCGCGCACTACTTCTAGTAATTTCACGACCTGATCTTTGGCTTCTACTTTCGTTTTAGGGTTCCGAACATTGTCGTCCATATCCGCGCCTTCCCCAGTTTCGCTATCGAATTCTTCTCCGAAGTAATGCAATAAGAACTTGCGTCGTGACATGGAAGTTTCGGCATAAGCCACTACTTCTTGCAGTAAGGCAAACCCGATTTCTTGTTCGGCTACCGGTTTTCCCGACATGAATTTTTCTAATTTCTCAACATCCTTATAGGAATAATACGCCAAGCAATAGCCTTCTCCTCCATCACGACCAGCTCTACCCGTTTCTTGGTAATAGCTTTCTAGCGATTTTGGAATGTCGTGGTGAATGACAAAACGCACATCGGGTTTGTCGATGCCCATCCCAAACGCTATGGTGGCTACTACAACATCTACATCTTCCATGAGGAACATGTCTTGGTGCTTGGCTCTTGTTTTGGCATCTAGACCCGCATGATAAGGTACGGCGCTGATGCCATTCACTTGCAAGACCTCAGCAATAGCTTCCACTTTCTTGCGGCTTAGGCAGTAAATAATTCCCGATTTTCCTTTATGTTGTTTGATAAACCGAATGATATCCGATTCAATATTTTTGGTTTTGGTACGTACTTCGTAAAATAAATTAGGTCGGTTGAACGAGGCTTTAAACGTCGTAGCATCCGACATATCGAGGTTTTTCAAAATATCCTCTTGCACTTTTGGTGTAGCAGTGGCCGTCAAACCAATGACAGGTACGTCTCCCAGTTGCTTAATAATATGGCGTAAGTTGCGGTACTCTGGTCGGAAATCATGACCCCATTCCGAGATACAGTGGGCTTCATCGATGGCAACGAACGAAATCGGTACCGTTTTTAAAAAGGCTACGTATTCTTCCTTGGTTAAGGATTCTGGGGCAACATATAGCAATTTGGTGAGTCCTGAAGTAATGTCCTTTTTTACCTGGGTAATTTCTGTTTTGGTCAGGGAAGAATTCAAGACATGTGCAATGCCGTTTTCTGAAGAGACACTTCGAATGGCATCTACTTGATTTTTCATTAAGGCGATTAATGGGGAAACTACAATTGCCGTTCCTTCTTGAACCAAAGAAGGCAATTGATAACAAAGCGACTTTCCGCCGCCCGTGGGCATAATCACGAAGGTATTGTTTTTAGCTAAGATGCTTTTTATAACATGTTCTTGAAGACCTTTAAATTGGTTGAAACCAAAATACTTTTTTAGTTCTTTATGTATGTCAATTTCGTTTGAATTCATTCTTTGTTAATAGTATTTTGTATAAATTTGCACCACATAAAGATACAACTTTCTTTTACACACACAAATTTTATAACATTCTGTTTTGAACATCAAAGAAAATATACTTTCGACGGCTAAAAAAGCGATTCTTTCGGAAAGTGAGTCAATAAAGAAGTTGGTGGATTATATCGATCTTCCTTTTGCCGAAGCGGTAGAAGCGATTTTCCAGTGCCAAGGGAGGTTGGTCGTAAGTGGTATTGGCAAAAGCGCCATCATTGCCCAGAAAATCGTAGCTACGATGAATTCTACTGGAACACCTTCCTTATTTTTGCATGCTTCCGAAGCCATACACGGCGATTTGGGAATGATTCAAAAAGACGATGTGGTTATTTGCATTTCCAAAAGTGGCAACAGTCCCGAGATTAAAATTTTGGTTCCCTTCTTAAAGCAGTACGCGCAAACTTTAATTGCGATTACTGGGAATACGACTTCCTTTTTGGCTAAGAATTCCGATTTGGTTTTAAATACTACGGTGGAAGCAGAAGCTTGCCCGAATAACCTTGCTCCTACCAACAGTACGACGGCACAATTGGTCATGGGCGATGCTTTAGCGGTTTGTTTGATGGAGCTACGAAATTTCACAGCGGCTGATTTTGCTAAATTCCACCCCGGTGGTGCCTTAGGTAAAAAACTATTACTTCGCGTTGCGGACATGCTTGGCAATACTTTAAAACCAAGTGTCTCCCCTGAAACGCCAATTAAGAAAGTTATTTTTGAGATTTCAGAAAAACGATTGGGCGTTACTGCCGTTGTAGAGAACAATAAAGTAATCGGTATTATTACCGATGGGGATATTCGAAGAATGTTGAGCAATCGCGATTCGTTAGCCGACGTTACCGCACAAGATATTATGACGAAAAACCCGAAAGTAATCGAATCGAATGCTATGGTTGTAGACGCGTTCAACCTTATGGAAGACTTTTCCATCACACAGTTGGTCGTGGTTGATCAAGGTGAATATCAAGGCGTATTGCACTTGCACGACATTTTAAAAGAGGGAATTGTATAATGGCTAAGAACAACAAAAACCTTGGTGAAATGTCGTTTCTAGATCATCTTGAAGAATTAAGATGGATTTTAGTTCGCGCCACCATTGCTGTGCTTATCATGGCCACTGCTACTTTTTTTATTAGTGACTATGTCTTTGACACCATTATTTTTGGACCTACACGTGTCGACTTTGTGACCTATACTTTCTTTTGCGACTTGTCGCATTACGTAGGTTTTAAAGATAGCATTTGTGTGGAAAGCCTGCCATTCATTATTCAAAATACGGATATGGAAGGACAGGTCAATATTTTGGTATGGATTTGTATTACGGCTGGTTTCATCCTCGCATTCCCTTATATCTTATGGCTATTGTGGTCTTTTATTAGTCCGGCCTTATATGAAAAGGAACGCAAAAGTGCCAAACTGTTCATCTTTGTCGCTTCCCTTTTATTTTTCTTGGGCGTTTTGTTTGGCTATTTTGTGGTCATACCCATGTCGGTGAATTTCTTTGCTACGTTTAAGGTTAGTGATGTCGTCAAGAATCAGTTCAGTTTGGATTCCTATATCGGCATGATCAAAACCTCGGTGATTGCCAGTGGTTTGTTTTTCGAATTGCCCATCATTATTTTCTTCCTGACCAAATTAGGATTGGTTACACCAAAATTCCTAAGAAAGTATTGGAAATATGCTGTAGTGATTATTCTAATCGTGGCTGCTATTGTCACCCCGCCCGATGTGGTGAGTCAGTTGATCGTAGCCATACCCATGTTAATAATATACGAAGCGAGTATCTTTATTTCGGTACTGGTTTACAACAAAAAACTCAAAGAAAATGGCTGATATTGTAGAAGAATTCAATGATTACCGTGCCAAGATGAACGAAAAGTTATTGGCCGATAACAATAAAATTGTCAAACGTATTTTTAATCTAGACACCAACGCCTATGCTGCCGGTGCTTTAGATGTGAAAACGAAAGAATTGTTAGGCTTAGTGGCTTCTACCGTTTTGCGTTGTGACGACTGCATTAAGTACCATTTAGAAACCTCTTATAAAGAAGGAATTTCTAAAGAAGAAATGATGGAAGCCATGGGCATTGCTACCTTAGTGGGTGGTACCATTGTCATTCCTCATTTAAGAAGAGCTTACGAGTTTTGGGAAGCTTTAGAAACTGAAAAATAATTAATCTATTGTTAATTTCGAATTTCGACACGGGTTTATTCGTTTATTTGTGCCGAATCGAGAAGTTAAACATCCAATAATCTAAGAATCGAACTATGATTTTAAGAGCCGAGAATTTAGTCAAAACCTATAAGAAGCGAACGGTCGTGAAAGGCATTTCGGTAGAAGTGAATCAGGGAGAAATCGTGGGTCTTTTAGGACCAAACGGTGCCGGGAAAACCACTTCTTTTTACATGATTGTAGGCTTGGTAAAACCCAACAGTGGCAACATTTACTTGGACGATCTGGAAATCACCGATTATCCGATGTACAAGCGAGCCCAACAGGGAATTGGCTATTTGGCGCAAGAAGCTTCCGTGTTTCGAAAGTTGAGCATTGAAGACAATATTTTGAGCGTTTTGCAATTGACCAAACATACCAAAGAAGAGCAACACGCTAAAATGGAGTCGCTCATTGAAGAGTTTGGATTGCAGCACATTCGCACCAATCGTGGCGATTTACTTTCTGGTGGTGAACGCCGTAGAACGGAAATAGCTCGTTGTTTGGCAACCGATCCGAAGTTTATTTTGTTGGATGAACCCTTCGCCGGCGTTGACCCCGTAGCGGTGGAAGACATTCAACGAATTGTAGCACAATTGAAGAACAAAAACATCGGAATTCTAATCACCGACCACAACGTGCAAGAAACGCTTGCCATCACCGATAAAACCTATTTGATGTTTGAAGGCGGTATTTTAAAAGCCGGAATACCAGAAGAATTGGTAGAAGATGAAATGGTTCGTCGAGTATATTTGGGTCAGAATTTTGAGTTGCGAAAAAAGAAACTAGAGTTTTAATTTACGATAGTTGCTTTACGATTTACGATAGATTACTAACCGCTTTGTTTTTATGGAAAATCCAGATCAAGAAACCCTCGAACGTTGGCACAAAGACCCAAACAATTGGAAATGGGGCCTCTTTTATTACAATCCGGACGACAAGCGTATTTTTCCTCCTAAACGCGCAGCATGGATGGGTTTTACTCTTAATTTTTCCAATCGTAAATCGGTGCTAGTCTTTCTTATGATACTGGCTTTGATTGTTGGGCTGCTTTACTTTTTGCCTGCTCATAAATAAGCCTCTAATTCAAGGTGAAGTACCGAAGCATTTTTGGCGTTCCATTGTAAATTGTAATATCTACATTGCCATCGATGCCTTCCATTGTGGCTTTTTCTGTGAACTGCCAGAATAACCAATCGTCCTGAATGTCTTCCACAAAGAAATTATAATTCGCAATCCAAAACGGATAATCGCTAAACGAATCCTTTAGGAAATCTTCGTAATATTTTTCATTGGTGTACAAAATAGGCCGGATTTTGTAGTGGGCCGACACTTTTTCCAACCAACGTTTCAAACCTACTTTCAAACTATCTACCGACTGGTTTTTAGGCAACGATTCGATGTCTAGCACCGGTGGCAAATCGCCTTTTTCTAACTGGACTGTTTTGATGAAGTTATTTGCTTGCTCCCGCGAATTTTCATTTGGACGGTAATAATGATAAGCGCCTCGAATAAAGTGATACTTCTTGGCTTGTTTCCAATTGGTGGCAAACTGGGCGTCTTCTTTATCTTTCCCAGCGGTAGCTCTAATGAATACAAATTGCAGCGGATAAGTATTTTCGACCACATGAATCGCTTCCCAGCGGATGGCTCCTTGGTACTGTGAGACATCAAAACCCACTACTTTGTCTTCGTATTTACTTAAGACTTGATAGTTCCGGACGTCCGATATGCGTTTGGCTTCTTTTTGTAGCAGGATTTTGTCCGATTTAAAGCCTAAATAATAGGCCAATCCGTTCCGGTAATGATAGGCAATCAATCCTAGTAACAACAACGAAATTATTCCAACGAACAGACTTCCAGTTTGACTTCTGCAAAAAGAGGACTTCCTTCTGGAAGGGGCTTTCTTTCGAATGGGCGCTTTCCGAACCACGCGTTTTCTCATGGTTTAAACCTTAGTCGACTTGAATTTATTGGTAATCATCGACAAGGTGATGTAAAGTAAAATTACCAATGGAATCCCCATATATTGAAGTAATGCTAGCAACACTACCGATGAAGCTAAAAAGCCGAATTGTAGCAAATTGTCCTTGATTTGAAAGCTTTTAATTTTAAGGGAAAAAAGTGGAATTTCAGCATTCATCACTATCGCACTAGCTACTGTAATCGCTAACAAAACTATGGGATTGGTTAGTATTTCTAAAACCAAAATGGAATCAGAACTACTCAATACTAAAGGCAAACTCATAATAAAAAGGGTGTTCGCTGGTGTTGGCAACCCTATAAAAGAACTGGTTTGTCGGGTATCAATATTGAAATTGGCCAACCGATAACAAGATCCTAACGTGATGATAAATCCTAAATAGGGCACGTAAGGATTTACTCCCGTTTCACTACTTAATAAATGAAACATTACATATCCTGGCACTACACCGCTGGTGACCATATCGGCTAACGAATCCAATTGCAGCCCTAACGGACCCGCCACTTTGAATAATCGTGCAAAAAAGCCGTCAAAAAAGTCAAAAAAGATTCCCAAACTGACCATCCAAAATGCGCCTAAGAAATTATGATTAGCGGTCAACACTACTGCTACACAACCGCAAAATAAATTAAGAAGCGTTAGAAAATTGGGAATGTGCTTTTTGATTGTCATTTTGAAAAAAATTTTGAAAAACAAATTTAGTACAATAAGTTAAAGAGAAGCACGTTTTTTAGTAGAGATTTGGAAATTGAGGCTGTTTTCTCGCCATATATTTGACGAACAGAAGAAATAACCTCAGTAAAATTGTATATTTTTGAAAAAAAAAAGACAAACATCCGTTTGTGAAAAAAAATTGCTTTGAAGAAACACTTTTTAATTGCCTTTTTCCTTGTATGTTCTCTGGTACATTCTCAAGCCGTTAGAAAATACTCTAACGAATTTATGAATATTGGTGTCGATGCGGCTGCTTTGGGGATGGCCAATGCCGTCACTTCCAGCTCTAGCGACGTCAATGCTGTGTATTGGAATCCAGCAGGATTGTTGGCGCTCGAAGACGGACAAGTGGCGTTGATGCATTCCAGTTATTTTGCCAACATAGCGCAGTACGATTATGCCGCTTATGCCAAACCTATAGACGACCGCAGTGCTTGGGGAATTTCCTTAATCCGATTTGGTGTAGACGACATTTTGAACACCACCCAATTGATTGATTCGCAAGGCAATATTGATTACAACCGCGTCAGTAAGTTCTCTACTGCCGATTATGGTTTTACCTTTTCTTATGCCCGGAAATTACCGCTGGACGGTTTGCACTATGGAGTGAATGCCAAAGTAATTCGGCGTATCATCGGGAAATTTGCTAATTCTTGGGGTTTTGGTGTTGATGTAGGTTTGAAATTTGAGCGCAACGATTGGAATATCGGATTGATGTTGCGCGACATCACCACTACTTATAACATCTGGAATATCAACGAAACGGAATATGCAAAGATTAAGAATGCCATTCCGGGTCAGAATCAAGATTTACCCGAGAGCACTGAGATCACGCTGCCCAAAGCGCAATTCGGAATTTCCAAAAAATTCGAATACCATTACGACTATACTTTCTTGGCTGCTATGAATTTGAATATGGAGTTTGCCAAGACGAACGATATTATTGCTTCCGATTTTGTGAGCATTGCACCAGCGGTTGGTTTAGAATTTGGGTATACCGACTTGGTTTTTCTACGCACCGGTTTCGGCAATTTCCAAAACATTACCCAAATTGACAATACCAGTAAATTGAGTTTTCAACCTAATATCGGCCTCGGATTCAAATACAACGGCATTCAAATCGATTACGCTTTGACCGATTTGGGGAACCAAAGTGCCGCTTTGTACTCGAACGTTTTTTCGTTGAAAGTCGACTTAAGTATTTTTAGATAGCATGAAACAAACGCTACAAAACCCCTTATTGCTTTCACTAATTTCCGGACTCTTATTGGCTTTGAGCTGGCCTACTTACGGTTTTCCTTTATTTATTTTCATCGCTTTTGTGCCCTTATTTTATGCGGAATTTCGTTTGCGCCAATCGGGTACTAAAGTAAAGTTTAGAGTTTGGATTTTAGCATACCTTACCTTTGTTACTTGGAATGCCATTACGACTTGGTGGTTGTATTATGCGAGTGGGTTTGGGATGTTTTTTGCGGTATTGGTCAACGCCTTGTTGATGAGTTTGTTGTTTCTATTGTACCATATTGTGGCCAAAAGAGTTAGTCCGAAGATTAGCTTATTGTTTTTCCTTTGTTTGTGGATCAGCTTTGAGAAGTTTCATTTGATTTGGGACTTTTCATGGCCTTGGCTGAATTTAGGAAATGTGTTTGGCGACTATCCGAAATGGATTCAATGGTATGAATATACAGGAACTTTTGGAGGGTCCTTGTGGATTTTAGCCACCAACCTCTTTGCGTTTTATTTGTTGACACATCTTCAACAACCTTCTTTCAAAGCTAAAGTGCGAATACTTGCACCGAAATTGATTCTGTTGATTGCGATTCCCATTATTTTGTCGCTTTGGATGTATCAAACCTACGAGATAAAAGGTAAAACTAAAGAAGTCATTGTGCTACAACCGAATGTGGATCCGTACACTGAAAAATACGATACACCTAATTTCATTACCACTAAGGGGCTTTTGGCGCAAACTGATTCGTTAATTACACCCAACACGGAATTTATTCTGGCTCCCGAAACGGTGTTGGCAGAAAGTGTTCCTTTTGACGTATTTTACAATTCGCCTGGGCATGCCTTAATGAAGAATTACATCCAAAGTCATCCTAAGGCGCAGCTTTTGTGGGGCATTGACACCTATCATTTTATTTATGATAAAAGCGACACCACTATTGCTTCGAATTACTTCCGAGACGGGATTTGGGTAAATTTTTATAATGAAGCTTTGTTTATCAATAAGAGTCCACTATACCAACAATACTACAAATCGAAATTAGTAGTCGGTATCGAAAACCTTCCTTATAAAAGTGTTTTAGAACCCTTGTTAGGCAACGTGATGTTGGATTTGGGTGGAACCATTTCAACCAAAACCACGCAAAAAGAGCGTTCTGTTTTCACAGGAACGGACGGAACCAAGGTAGCTCCGATTATTTGTTATGAATCGGTTTATGGGGAATATGTGACAGGATATGTCAAGAATAACGCACAGTTCTTAGCCATCATTACCAACGATGCTTGGTGGAATGAAACTCAAGGACACAAGCAACATTTGACTTTTGCTTCCTTGCGTGCAATAGAAACCCGAAGAGACGTAGCTCGATCGGCCAATACTGGCATCTCAGCCTTCATCGACCAAAAGGGAGACATTGTTTCGAGAACGAAATATGGAGAAAAAACAGCTCTATTAGGACACGTTCATTTGAATTCTAAAATGACATTTTATGTGCTGTGTGGAGATTACATTGCTTACTTAGCGGCTTTCTTTTTGAGTTTGTTGACTTTGTACATCGTTACATTCAAAAGAAATAAAGAGGTATAGTACTATTGTCCTCTATAAAAAAGAACGGTACTGAAGGTTTTTAAAACGATATTGATGTCTAAGAAAATACTTCGGTGTTTGATATAATACAAATCGTACTGCAATTTAATCAAACTATCATCGATTGTTTCTCCGTAGGAATAATTGACTTGTGCCCATCCCGTTAATCCTGGTTTCACAACGTGTCGAGTTTCGTAAAAGGGCATTACTTCTGCAATTTCATTGACAAAGACTGGACGTTCTGGTCTTGGTCCAATCACGGCCATATCGCCTTTTAAAACATTCAAAAATTGTGGGAATTCATCAATTCTTGCTTTTCTCAAGAACTTACCAAAAGCGGTTACTCGCGAATCATTAATGGTTGTAAACACCGCACCATTGGTTTCTGCATTTTTGACCATTGTTCTCAGTTTTAGGATTTTGAAAACTTTTCCATTTTTACCAATTCGCTCTTGAGTGTAGAATAATCTCCCGCGATTTCCTAGTGCATTTCCAATCAGGATTAAAGGGGCTAATGCTAGTCCGGCTACTATCCCGAGTAACGAGATGACTATTTCCAAGATTCGTACAATCAACAGGTACAATTGGTTTTGGTTGCTTCTGCTAAAAGGAAAGTACCGATAAAAATCGCGCGCAACATATTGAACCGGAATTCTTTGCGTAATATTTTCATAAACTTGGGTATATTCCCTGATGATGTACCCATTTTCTAACAAATGAATCAGTTGGTTGTAGAGGCTTATGGTAATTCCGTCTGTTTTTTGGGAAGCAATTACGACTTCAGAAACAGAATTGTCGATGACAAAACGCTCGAGTTTATCGATGTCAATGTTCTTTATGAAATCTTTCTTTCGCTTTGGATTGGTTGTCTGATTGCTTTCGCTGTCGGAGTTAACGTATCCCATTACTTTGTAGTGGGGATCCACATTTTCTAATCCTAAGACCAATTCCTCTGCTTGGTCTTTATCGCAGATTAAGATTACTTTCTTCTCAAACCGACTCGATGCGAGAAACTTTACATAAAACAAGCGCCATAAAAATAAGGCTAGTAAGATTGCTACATAAAAAAACACAATTTGCATTCTATTCGAGGGCAATAGCGGCGTATAAATAGGCGTTAAAAGATAAATTAATACTGTCGAAGAAGAGGTCAGTACAATACTTTTTATCACTTGAAATTGGTTACTGGCTACTTGAAGGTTGTACATTTCGAAGACTGTTCCAATAATGTTCAGATAAATCCCCAAGACAATAGTCCAATAATAATTCGTGGTTGAAATGTTGAAATAATTGAATTTAAAGATAATTCCAACTAAATACAACGCTAATAATACCGATAGTACATCGAAAACCCGTAAAAGAATTTTTCTTTCAGAAATTTCGAAATGTATTTTTTTATTAATTACCATGAGAACGATCGGCTAATTTTTGCGCTGCAATTTAATAAAAAAACAAACACTAATCGTTTCTATTTTAAGATGTCATTCCACTTCGTTTTTACCTTTTCCCAATCGAAATCTTGGACTAAATTTATAGCATTCATAACCATATGGTCTTTTAGTTCCTTATTGGTTAAAATCTCCTTAATGGCGCGTACCATGCCGGCAACGTCATTATCTTCGACCAACAAGGCTGTCTCTTTGTCGGTCAACAGGTAGGTAATTCCGCCAACATTAGTAGAAACGATTGGTAATCCTAACGCCATAGCTTCAATTACGCTAACAGGAGTATTGTCAAAATGCGTAGTATTGATGAAAATATCATAGTTCTCGGAAAGGTCGATCCAATCTTTTTTTGATAGTTTGCCTGTAAAAGTGACATTAAGATCCAAATTACTGACCATTTCTTTGATTTTATCCAAAGTTCCGTCTTTGTCTGGACCCACCATGCATAATGAAGCATTGGGATAGTCTTTCTTTAATTCTTGCAGGACCTTCACTGCCATCGCCGGATTGTAAATGGTGGTAAAAGAGCGTACCCACAATAATTTTGGCTCCAGTTGCTCTCTTTTTTTGAACGTATAGTTTGTGAGTTCAATGGTATTGGGTATGTAAAGAATGTCTGAATATCCTTTTCCGGTAAAAGCTTTCAAAAGATAAGCAGAAGGTGCAATATTTATAAACGAATGCTTAAAAATCATGGCACTCAGTTTTGGACTTCTAGAAATTCTATTGGGCAAATCGCCACCGTGGAGTTTAGGAATGTATTTAATATTTAAAACCCTGCAAAGTTGGCTTACAAAAAAGGCATACCAAAAATTGCGAGTACTATAGGTATCAATTAGAACATAATCAACTTGATGACGGTATTGAAATGTTTTGTAGAGCATTTCAAACAATCGCAAGGTTTTATTTTTTTTAGAAGAGGCATAGAGCAATTGAAACCCTTCATTATGAAGTAAAATGCCTAAGGTTTCTATAGAAGTAACCGTCATTCCATGCTGCGAAAGCTTATTACCAATATAAAGTAGTTTAGGTTTCATTAGCATGTACTTTAAGAAGTGATAAGGAATACATAAATGCTGGTGCAGCTAAACGCATGGCGGCATGATTGATGGTTAACAACCAAAAAGTTAGAAAACAGATGATATAAATGTTGTATTTGTTGTCAATATACAAAATTAATGGCGTCAAAAACAAAATTAGAAGCGATAATATTCCCAATGAGCCGTGTTCAGCAATCATCCTAGTGATTTCATTGTGGGAGACTACTAACTCTCCTGTTCTTGCCATTCGTTGCTCCATATTCCTTCCTACTCCTACTCCAAGTATGGGATGTTTTAGAAATGTCTGGTATTCATCACTGGCTAATTCGGCTCGTCCTGACAATTGATCCTCCTTTACCCTTCCGGCTGCATCTTGGTTAGAATAACGCTTGTCAATAAGCCCGTTTGTTTGATCGGAGGAATACGCCCAAGCTGCAATAAAAACAACGACTACCACCGCTAGCATGAACAACATTTGCAATCTACGTGCACTATTCAAAAGCAGATAAGAAACACCAATCAAAACCAGAATCATAGTAACGCCAGTCACCATTCCACCTCTTGAAAAGGTAATAATTCCTCTAAAAGTAATATTTAAAATAATAAATAAATTCAAAAAGAGTAAGAATTTTGTCTTCGACAAATAAATCAGGCGCGAAACAAAGATAAACATCCCTAGACCCAACATGGTAGACACTTGGTTTGGTCCAAATCCGCCAGAAGTTAGTGCATTTGAGTCGGTTCCCGTAATAGTATCTCTAATGTTCGGTGTAAACAATGTCAGGTAAACTACACAGCTAATGATGGGCAAACCCACACACAACAAGATATTATTAATTTGATTTAAAGTCACTCGCCTATTGTAGGTATAAATGGAACATACCCCGAGACAAACGGGACCCGAGACATTAAAAGACACTTCTTTACGCAAACTAACAGCATAATTTAATTCGAGACAGGTGATGATTACGCCTGGAATTAGGAGCAATAAAAAGACCCAATAGGCAATCGCATTTTTGGAAATTCCACTATAGTAGACCCCAACCAAAATAAAAATCATTACACCATATTTCGAGAATTCATAGACGGGATTACCATTCGTCATTCTCAGCAAAATCTCACTGCCCACCATATATGCGGTGGCATACAATACTTCGTTATTTCTATTTTGGGAGTTGATCACGTAAAAAATTCCTCCAAAAATTATGCTGTAACCGTAAATTTTTGGGGTAAATCCGTTTTTAAATAATAATGCTCCAATTACAATATGCAACAGAATTAAAAACAAATATTTCTTATCAACATTTTGCATTTCAGATCTTTTTTAACCAATTCAAATAGTTGGTAATCACTGCTTTTTCCGAGTGATTTTCTATAATAGTTTTGTACAATTCCGCTCCAAACTTAGCTTGCAACACCTCATTATCCATTACCTTTACAAGCGCATCATAGAACGAATTTACAGTGTCGGAAGGTACAATAAAACCTGTAATTCCGTCTAAAATAATTAATGGAATTTCGCCAACATTGGTGGCTACGACGGGCTTTTTATGCATCCCATACTCTAGTAATGCTACTGGAAGCCCTTCAGAAAGAGAAGCTAGGACAGCGATCGTACTTTGTTGAAGGATATGATTGGTGTCGGCTCGGAGTCCGTAAATAAAAACGGTTTCTTCCAAATGGTTCGCGGAAATTAATGTTCTTAATTTTTGTGAATACTCATCTCCCAAATCGTTGCCTATGAAGTGAAACGTCCAATCTGGATGGGATTCTTTAGTCTTTATGGCAACTTCAACCAAGAGTTTATGGTTTTTTGGATGTCGCAAATTCGCCAAACATACAATTCGTTTGTGTTCGATTCCTTTTAAAAAAGTGGTTGCATTTTCATTCGAATCAAAAAGCGTAAAGTTGGGAAGGTATAGTGTATTCGTAAAATTTAATACAGATTTGCACCAATCTTCAAGTGCGTGATTTACCACTAAAATGCCACTAAAAAATCGAGTACAAAACCACAACACTACATTTTGAATCCCTTTTTCTGCCCCTCTTGCTCCTGCATGCTCATGCCAAATGACTTTGATTGTTGGATGAATGATTTTTAGAAGAAATGCTATAAAAAAAGAAGTGCCATGAGCATGAATGAAATCTACTTTGTTCTCTTTACAAAACTTTTTTAAAAGAAAAAGTGCCTGTAGATCGAATATTTTTTTCCTGTTTAAAAACAAATAGGGCACCTTTTTCTCTAAATGACTTTTTAAGTTTCCTTCTTTTCTAGAAACTGCAAGTCCAGAAAACTCAATTTGCTTTGAAAGCGAATTAGCATAATTTACGGCCATTCGTTCGGCCCCACCCACTTCAAGGGAGTCAATTATTTGTAGTATTCTCATGAATGCAGTAGGGCTTTAATTTCGTTTTCAAACAAATCCAAAGTATACTTTCTCGACCAAAGAATGCTTTTCTCTACTTTTTCTTGATATCCCTTTGGATCTTGAAATACCGTGGCTATGTGATTTACATCGGCATCAAAATTCATGGAAAGCAGCACTCCTCGTTCTCCATTATCCAACATATTGGGTACACAAGATACTCTTGTGGCAATCGGTAAACATCCCCAAAACATGGCTTCTGCCACAACTTTCGGCCAACCTTCACTTTCCGAAGGTAGCACCATGAAATGTGCTTCCTGGTACGCTTTTTTTAATACCTCTTGTGGCTGATTGCCTTCAATGATAATAAAGTCTTTCAACTTATTTTGATCAATGTATATTTTTAAATTTTCCAGTTCTTTTCCGTGTCCGTAGAGCGACAAAGTGCATTTAAGTCCTCGCTTCACGAGTGCTTCTACAAGTTGTATGGCATACACCGGGCGCTTGCCTTTTACGAAAGTACCCACATAAATCAAGTGAATATCCGAATCTAAGTTTCGAGCAACAATGGGCGTTTTATCAGCCTCAGTATAGGACGCTGTAAAAAAGGGTTTGATATTTTTCGAACTCCCTTCCCAAGTGCCATAGACTAAAACCTGCATGTTTTTGCTCAGAAATGTATTGCTCAAGATCCATTGTTGTAATTTATAACTCCAAGGTTGTTTGGACTTAGGATCCCAATTGCCTGCATATTTTGCAGTTTTGATTTTGCTTGGAAAGAACAATTGTACTAAGCATCCCATCAAGCCAATGTTTCCTGGGCATCTTAAATGAATATGATCGGCCCATCGCATCGCTTGAAAAAGTTGATAGAAATTCCAAAACGAATACTGAAATGCTTTAAGAAAATTACTAAATGTCTTAATATTAAATTCTTTCGCTATAAAGAATTTAGCGATTGGAAACGGTATTTTAGAAATCAACAAGCCGTTGTCCTTCTCCCACACCGGGCAAAAAAAAGCGATTTCATCGGAGTGTTTTGCCCAAAGCGCTAGCTCTTTAACGTACGGACTGTAAGCAGCATAACCGCCATCCATGGGAACAAAAGGGGAAGAAGAAATTACTACCAGTTTCATTAAATATAGTCTTTAGAACCTGTTTGAGAAATTACCATTGCTGGAACGCCAAGTACGGTTGTTCCTTCCGCTACGTCTGAATTTACTAGTGAACAAGCGCCAATTAGCACATCGTCACCTATGTGTATCTTCCCTGCAATGACGCTATTCGCCGCAATATAAACGTTGTTGCCAATGACGGGCACACCCCTTTTTTCTCCTTTGCCCGAAACACCAATCGTGACGTTTTGAGCGATATTGCAATTCGAACCCATAATGGTTTCACTGTTGAAAATAATACCCCCAAAATGGCCAATATAGAAGGAATGACCGATTTGTGCCGAAGCTGGAATGCAAATTCCGGTAGTGATTTCAATTCCTTTTTGCCATAAAAAAGTCAGGCCTTTGAATACCAATCTGAAGGGTTGTATGGTGATTTTTTTATAAACAAAATGAGCAATACGGTATTGAAAGATGGCCCAAAACCCTTGTGTAAAAAATAAAATCACGAAAAAATTCGCTCCGTACTTTCGGTATTTCCTGTAATCAGATTGAATCAATTGAAATGTTGTCATTCTATTTTATTTGCGGCTTTTTAAAAAATAAGCTCCACCAACCGACCATTCTTCCCACAAATTCGGTGAAAGAAGCTTCTCTTTTGGTGGTGGTAAAAGTATTACTAAATCGAATAAAAGCCAAGAGTAATGTAATGGAATGCCATTTAAATTGTGCCTTGATGGACGGTTTGGGATGCTTAACTCGCCATACATACCAACCGTTGACCACCACCATTTTCCCGTAAGAATATTGATTGGGTCTGCCAGAACTGTCGTGATAATGTCCTAATTGTGCTGCTGTATTTACATACAAGTTGCCGGTTTTTGACAATCGCAACGTAAAATCAGCATCTTCGTATAAACCGTATCCTTCAAAATAGGTGGAAAACTGAAAGGTTTTAAAGACTGATTTCTTGAAAGAAGAAACACCGCCCATCAATTGCTCGACTTGGTAGGTTTTTCCGGACGGCGGCAAAAATCCAATACTTCTCCCATGAGAGAATTCGGGTAAAAATGCGGGCTTAGTATTGCTATCTAATCCGAGTCGTTTTCGAAGTACAAACCGACTTCCATCCCTTTTTTTCCAGCCATCGTAATAATATTCGTGAATGGTTGGTTGGTACTTTTCTCCTACAAATTCCCATTGATCTTCGTTGGCAATATAGCCCCCAACTCCTAAAGCTTCGGGATGTGCCATGTAGGTCTCTGCGATTTTTTCGAAGTATTGCGAATCCAGAATAGTGTCGTCGTCTAAGAAGCAAACAACATCGATTGCTTCTCCAACTTTCTGGATACCGTAATTGCGTTGTCTGGTTAGACCTCTATTGGCGTCATCTACCAAGAAATACTGTAGTTTTGGAAAGGAATGTTGGTTTAAGACAACTTGAGTCTCTAGATTCTTTGAACCGTCAACAATCAAAATTTCATCAGGATATAGCGTTTGCAGACGAACCGACTCCAACAAATCGAGCAGTGGCTTCGGTCGCATGTAAGTGCAAATAATCAGTGAAAATTTCATAGTGTTATTTAGTTCTGACGCCTAAAGCCAATAGCTTTTTCGCATAAAAAATCGATTTATTGAATTGCAATTGTTTGTAGGGTACGCGCAACAATCGCAATGGAATGGACCATTTTGGACCTTTAAACAAAAACAGAAAGAAATATTTGTGTCGGAATTCCGTTACTTGTTCTTCGGTAAATTGCTTGTGAAATTGGTACATCAAAGTTGGACTTGGAACGGGGCGTATCCATTTCACAGGTGTATCTAATTCCCAAGGTTGTTGCTTCCTTTTTTTGCCCATAATTTTTGCTTGCGTGCCCCAAAATCGATAGCCTCCAATGGCAGGTTTGAGGTGCAAATTGGCAGAAAACGGGTTGTGCAAAATTGGAATTCCTAGTTTTAGTAAAGAAATTCCAAAATCGCCGTCTTCGCCGTAGCCACCGTCGTAATTGATATCGTTTCCAACCAAAACATCTACATATTCCTTTTTGACACAAGAATTGGCATTGCTAAACATTTGGGTACTGCCCACAAGCCATCTTCGGTCGCCAAGCATTTCCAACCGTTTTTTTAAATCTTCTAAATCTTGAGTCGGATTAGCCGCCATAATATCCAACCCGTTACAACCTCCGGCTTGATAGGTTTGAAGAATCCGAATATGGTTCTCAATAAAATCGGAAGGAATGCGAATATCGTCATCACCAAAAACAATATACTCCCCGGTACAAAATGCGATAGCTTCGTTTCGGGCTCGGCAACTTCCTTTGGTTTGTTGCCAAAGAATTTTTACTTCAAATGGATATTCTTTAGCTTTATAAAGCGATTCGTCGCGATCTTTTTCTGGTGTCGCATCCACCACAACCACTTGTGTTGGGCGGTATTTTTGCGCACACAAATCCTCCAACAATCGCACTGTAAAATCTTGTCTCAGCATCGTTGGAATAATGTAACTTACCGTGGGATTCCCCTGAATTTCCTTTAATTTTCTCGGAACCAATAAAGGTCGGTTTACGATTTGATGGAATTCATTTTTAGCATAAAAGAACGCATTCCATTCTTTCCATTTCCATATTCCTTTGCGGTACACCATGAAAAGAGCATGGTCTATTTTGAAATTTTTAATGTAAAAAACATAACGGTCTCTAGCGGATATGGTAATTGTTTCCATAACAGTCGTTTCGAAAAGACCTTTGCTATACAAGGGCACTGCTCCTTGATTTCGAAGGGCGTTGTAACCAAAATCAAGCGCGCTCATTTGCAAACTTTCATAGTCAGCATCAAATCCACCCAGGGATTCCCAGGCTGTTTTCCGAACGGCGAAATGATTGGGATTGATGCGCCAACTTACCGCTTCGTCTAATCCATCAAAATCGTTGATGTACCAAAATAACACGGAGCTTTGGTGGGCTAAATCTTGAAAGGCATTCTTATACCCTTGCTCAAAGGAACTGTGCCAAATATCACCGTAACCCTTTGCCAAAATGGAAAGCTTTTCTAAGTTGGGGCTTCCCGTGTAGAGGATAATTTCGCCTTCTTCAGTGCGATATTCTTGTAAAACCATGGATCTTATTCCTTAATTATTTCCTTGTAGAAGGCAATGTTTTTTTGTACTAATTTTTTAATGTCAAAGTCTCGTTCGACTTTAGCCCTTGCCTCTTGTCCCATTGTCAGACATAATGTATCATCTTGCAGCAATTGTACGATGCGTTCCGCAAATTTTTCGTGATCTTTCGGGTGCACCAAATAGCCGCTGACACCCTCTTCGATTAGCTCTTGCGCCCAACCGATATTGCTATTCACCACTGGTTTTTGCATCGCCATCGATTCAATTGTGACCATGCCTTGTGTTTCGGCAAAGGTAGGAAAAACGCAGACATTTGCTTTTCTGATATAGTCCTGAACTTGCTGGTACGGTACTTTTCCTAAGTGTTTGACTTTCGAATACAATTGACCATTGAGCGCATTTTGCATCAAGAGCCACGTAGATTCAGAATCTGTTTTTAAATCATAGGAATCGCTTCCTATAATAACCAGTTCCGCTTCCGGGCATTTTACTAGTACTTTTTCTAAGATCAAAGGCAATTCTAAAACTCCTTTTTTTCTAATGATGGTCCCTACGTACAACAGCAATCCTTTTTGGAATTCCGCTGGCGTTGGATTATGAAATTGTTCCAATGACAATCCGCTCGGCAAAATGGCAATGGTTTTATTTTTAATTCTAAAAATATATTGAGTGATTTTGGCAGCAAATGCTGATGGAGCAATATAAGCGGTTGCTTTTTGAAGGGCTAGTTTTTCAAAGATAAAATTTTTCCATTTTTGTCTTCTTTTTTCAAGATGACAAAAGTAAGCGTCTGTGCCGTGCAACCTTATAATTAAAGGTTTATCAAGATTCATGAATGCAGTGATTCCTGTCCAATCTGGCGCTTCAATGGCATCAATTTGATCTTCTTGAACATAACGATTCAAATAATTTTGGAGATGTTTTCGATAGTGGTACCAAGTGAAAATCGAATATCTTTTAGAAGCGATTAAATGTATTTTTAGACCATTTTCGCTTAAAATAGCATCTTCTTTTTGCCCGTAAATAAAAAGAGAGACTTGAACACCTTCGCCCACTAAAGCCGTCACTAAATTTTGAACGCTGGTTCCGATTCCGGCCGCAGCAGTTACTCTCGAATGCGGGTATTCTGGTGTTAAAAAAGCAATGTGCATGGTTTTATTTTTTTTTCCAGATGCAGGAAATATTTCTTCCATTTAGTTCGTTTTTCGCGACTAATTGGTCTTCTATTTCTTTTAGTTCTCCTGGCAATTTACTTTTTAGCACACTATAAAAAGCGTAGGATCTTTGTTTAATTAGAGTAAAACCAGCGAGTTCTCTTTTCAAAAACTGAAACGAAATTCCGGCATTCTCGGTATTGATTTTACTTTCCACATGAATATCGGTGACACTCCAAATCTCATCTGCCGTCATGCGTTTCCGAATCACTTGCTCTGCAAGCAATTGATCATTGATAAGATCAATATAGTTTTTGCGTCCCAACATTCTATTGACAAAGTGAATCCATTGGTTAGGAATAAAATCCTTTAAAGTTTTCTTTGCAGTTTCCGTTTGAAGGGCTTCGTATTTTGAAAGTCTTTCCTTATAAATAGGGTCGTTTAAATAATCTCCATTTGGATCTTGCAAATGCATAAAAACGCCTTGAGGTTTCAAAACTGTCTTTACTTGCTCTAAAAATACCTTTAAATCCGGAATGTGATGTAAGACGGAGCAGACCAAAATGATGTCATAAGATTCCGTTACATCCGATAAATAGCCATTAATGAAAGTTGTTTTTTTACCCCAATTCTTGGCCTTATCTTTAGCTTGTTCCAACATTTTGGGAGAAGTATCTACCAGTGCAATTTCTTCGATATAATTTCCTAATGGAGATTGCAGCAACAGTTGCATACTCAAACCTGTCCCGCAACCGATATCTAACAATCGCAATTTTTGATTTGGTGTTTCATAGGCCAACCAATCGGAAGCCAAAAGATTAATTTGCTCTTGCAAACTTTCCCACATGTCATCGTGCATGCTATCGTAATGGCGCGATTCATAATCATGAAAAACTACATTAATTCTGGCCTGAAAATCTTCGGGAGATAACGGACTACCAGTCTTTTTCAGTAAAGGCATTAAACTTGTATAGCGCATAGTATTCTAGGTGTATGATTCGTTTTTAGCTAACTATTCAATATTGGAAATGTATCCTTTGGAACCTTTGTTGGAAATTATCGTTGCGATAGGTGCTGCAACAACGGAATGGTCGGGCACATCAAAATTCACTATAGCATTAGTACCAATTAGAACATCATCGCCTATGGTAATTCCGCCTAAAATTGTGGCGCCAGGACCAATAAAAACACGATTTCCGATCTTGGGAATTCCTTCTTTTTTTCCGCGCACTAAAACGCCAATGGTCATGCCTTGTGATAAATTGCAGTACTCGCCAATTTCGGCATCACCATGAATGACAATACCCCCAAAATGGCCAATATACAGTCCTTTACCGATTTTAGTTCTATAAGAAATATCAATACCATATTTGTATTTTAGACGACGCATCCACAAAAAGAAAAAGTAAAAAAGAACTCGGTTTTTTCTGCGGTAGTATTGGCAATATCTAAAAATTATAGTGAATTTTAATCCAGGAATTACGTCAATAAAATAGTAACGAAAAAAAGTTCGCAAACCAAAAGGCGTCGAAATACAATACCGCAATTGGTCTTGGTTTAGCGTCTGATGTAATGCTTCTTTTGTCATGCGATTTCTATATAAATGAACCGTCTATAGTCCTTAGTTGGCGGCAAGTTCCTTGATTACTTTAACCATTCTTGCTGAGGCTTCGTTTACGGGATGAAGATTGATCGTTTCAAACCATTTTTGTGCGTTTGCCAAAACAATATCCTTAGGACCAAAGACCACTTCTTTGATCTTTGCAGCCATTTCGTCGGCTCCGTTAATCCAGAAAACGGGGCTTTCCGTCGGCATGGATCTAAAGTGAACGTACTTATAACAAGTATAAATATCCCAAGTGCTATCGAGTTGTTTTTCTTGATTATACTTCAGATAACCGCAGGGTTTTTTATGTGAAATGAAGTCAAAAATAGTAGAAGAACCAATGGTAATAACCATTTCTGAAAACTCAGCGATGTTATTCAATAAAATATTGTCTTCTTGGGTAGGCAAAATCGAATTCCACGTCGTCGATAGAGGTTTCCATAACGGATCAATGGCTACGATTTCTTCCGCGTATTCTTTTAAAACGGCATCGTATCTGTTCGAAAAATCGACAGGACATTTTCGAAAGAGAACGCCTAACTGTGTATTTTCTGTAGTATTTAAAGTCCGGACCGCTTTCGCAATATCCTCTAAATATTTTGGATCATCCGGGCTAGAAGTTACATCATTCCCAGAAAAACAAACGTATTTTTTACTACTATCTAAATGATGCTTTTGAAAAAACTCTTCGCGTGGAAGTAAGATTTGTTTGTTGAAATGAAGCTCAAATTGTGGACTACCGGTCACAAATATCTGCTCTGCTTGAATATACGGATAATAGTATTGCAGTTCCTTCTTCATGTGATCACTCCACACAAAGTAGTAATCAGTTTCGACCACTAGCGTCGCTTTTGGCAAATTGTCCCAAGAAAAAATGAATGTTGCCGTTGGAATTCCAATTTCTTTTGCTGCTAGTAACGGCGCTAAAGTATTGATATGCCGTTGGTTTGTACAAAAGACCATGGCCGGTTTTTCCTTTTGCAACGTTTCCAAACAATGCTGGTAATAAGCTGTTTTTCGTTCTTGTTTTTTGATTCTATTTCTAATGCTAAGCCAGCCTGATTCGCTTGAATTTACCGCAGTTAAAAGGGTAACTGCAATGCTTTTAGCAGCTTGCTTCATTGAACTGTAGGAAAATGGAAAACGATAGGAATCGTATACTTTGTCGTTGGCTCTTTGAATGCTTAAGTTGAGTTCGACTTGCACCTTAGCTTTTTTATAGATGTCGGTTAAGGGATGCAATTTCGAGGCGTTTATTTTGATCTCTGGAAAGCCCAATTCCGATAGTGGAAAGGTTGTTGCATTCCAAAAAATTACGTCAAAACCCTCTTTTTGTGCCAAGTCATAAAAACTAGAATAGGCAAAATTTCGAAACCCTACACCGTCCGGCAATAATATAAAAAGCTTATTATTCTTCATTTCTTTTAAATCCTATCTTAATCTTTGAATCTTTTGGAGACTTACAGCATCCGTAAATACTTGATTCTTATTCATTTTCATGGTTTACAAGACTCGGTCGGTCCTGATCCCCATCGCCTTTAAAAATAGTAATTTTATCCTCAGTATTGGTAAAAAAATAGATGTCAATATTTTCAGGAACAAACGGTTCGAAATAATTCGGAATCGTATTCGGATCATTGCCGTCTCTTTCTTTAAGACCGGCTTGATTTAATAGTTCAGCATCGATCCCTTCGCAATAAAAATCCAAGTATTCGTAATCGTTTTCATCCAGTAACTTTTGAAATTCAATACCCAAAGCACCTAAAAGAACTTCATCGCCAATAAAATCTATAATGCGAAGCACTTTGGATTTACCTTGAATGATTTCTCTTGCGACCAATATGCCTTGTTCCTCAGCTTTTGCAACGCCAAAAACTTTGTAAGTATAAACAGGATGCTTGAAATAACGTTTCTCAAGATGCCAGGTATCTTTGTAAGGTTTCCGATTAGTTGGTAAATTGTTTTCTAAAAAAGGAAGCAGTTCCTCAGCATGATTAATTGACTTACAAGAGACGGTTACACGACGTTCAAAAGGCAAAATTACTTTTTCTAAGACCGTTGCAATGCTATATTCCTTTTTATCTTTTAACCGGTAAAACTGTTTCAATTTCCCGGTACGAAATCGTAAAAACTCATAAATCGGGAGTGTTTTAGGCGCAATACCACAAGAAGAAAAGGTGCGACAACCTGTATTTTCAGGAATATATTCTAAGATATTCAATCCCAACATCGGATTGTTGGTCTTAATGACTTTCCATAACGAACCCCAAACATCACTTCCGTTTCGGTCTTTTGTATTCTTGATAAACCCGCAAACGCCAACCAACTCTTTGGACGATTCATCGATAGCTAAGACGAAATTGATTCTTTCTCCATCGCCATATTCGTATAGAAAAAAAGTGCGATTTACAGCTAGTATATGATTCGATTTCCAATGCGTTTCAATAAATTTCATAATCGCATCGACATCGTCTAGCGTGGCAAATCGTATACTGTGGTCGCTCATAATTTCGAAAGAATGCAATCGATAATTGCTCCTACATTACTCCAATTTTGAATCTCAGACGATTTGAAACGAATGCCGAATTTTTTCTCCAAGGCCACCACTACTTGAATGTGTGTCAACGAGTCCCATTCGTCAATATCCAAAGCTGTTGTTTGCTCGTCAATTGCGATTTCTTCAAGATCAAATACATCTAAGAAAATTAGTTGGATTGCTGCTAATACTTCACTTCTATTCATGCTTTTTGTTTTTTTATAAAAGCGGCGTACATCACGGGAACCATGAATTTTACCGCTTGTTTTTCTGTTATTTTTTCAGAGATGACTATTTTTTCTTCGATGACTTCAAATCCGGCAGCGCCAAACAAATCCCGAATTTCAGTGGCATTCGAAAACAAATAAATGTGGTCGATCATCGGGGCATTGATAGGCGTTGTAATATAACAAACGCCATTTTCGGTAAGCAAGTTGGAGATTTTTTGAAGCATGCTTAAGGGATCTTCGACGTGCTCTAACACTTCTCCCATGGTGATGAAATCGTATTTTTGCTCTTCAGTAAAATCAAAAATATTTTTCAGATAATAGTGAATCGCCTCCTCATTGATGATGCCTTTCGCTAAGTCTAAAGAGCTCTGACTGATATCAACCAAGTCAAATTTTTGAATGTTTGCAAGCAATTGGAAGGCCTCCAGCATATACAACCCGTGACCGCCTCCAATTTCCAAATAGGTGTTCGCATCGGAAGCATATTTTTTCAAATTGTCTGTGAAAAACAAAATGCGCTCGTACTGATCAAACCACAGAAACTGAGCCAACACCAATCCATGCATGTGATAGGTCATGATTTCAGGATTCCCATAAATTCTTTTTTCTACATCGGCAAAAGAAGCATTGGAATATTTTCCTTCTCGAATGAATTTCAACCGCTCTTCCAGCATGTCTTCAATCATGTGCAAATAACAATCGACACCAAAATCTAAATTCATTTGGTTTTGTTCCAAATAGCGGTAGTATTTGTCGAAGAAAAAATTGGCTGAATCTTTATGTTTTTGATCTAAAACTAACAAATGTGCTTCCAATTTGGCCGCGTGATTTGGGTTTTTCAGTTTAATTTCATCAAGTATTCTCTCTAAAGAAGTCGCCATTATTAGTTTTTAAAATGTTGGGAAATGTACGTTGGTTGAGGAAAAAACGTCTCCACATCCAAATGCCACAAATCGGCTTCTTTTGTAAAGCCTAAGTTTTCGTAATGGTTTTGTACCAACTCATTTTTCAAGGTAGGAAGGTACTCGCCTACTACTGTTTGAATGCCGTTTTCTTTTGCTACATCCATAATAAAATTCAATACAAATGCTTCCATCCCGCGTTTCAACACCCTACAACTCATAAACCAAGTATCAATGAAAAGGGTTTTAGCATCTTGCTTTTTCAGAATTACGACGGCAATCCAGCCGTTGTCTCCAAATTGATCTTCGAGCGTGAATGCAAATGTAAAATAATCTTCGGACTGAGCTAACTTTTCAATCTCGGATTCGGAATAGCGAATCGTTCTCAAATTAAACTGATTCGAACGTTGGGAAAGTTGCGCCACACGCGGAATGTTAAACGAATCAAACTTCGAAATCACACTGATCATATTCAAACTCTTGAGAAAATCTTCTTCTGAAGTGAACTTTTCAAAGGTCGATTTTCGCAAAGCTTCCGTTTGATACAATTGGGTTCGCACCAAATCTTCTTCCGAAAATGACACTGTTTCAAACAAATTCAACCCGTACAAATATTCTAAATAGTTCGCCGGATCTTCGGGCAGTTCTGGCACAGTAATCTCTGGAATGTTTTCCCGAACTATGGCCCGTTCAAACGGATTGTCGTCCAAAAAAACCATCGAATCAAAGCCAATATTCAACAAACTTTGAATCTCTTGAATGTTGCTGACTTTGTTGTCCCAATTCGCTTTAAAAACAGAAATATCCTCCAATCGCAGCACCATATCGGGGTGCTTTTCGAAAGGTTCTTTCGCAATTGACTCCGTATTTTTACTACAAACCGCAACGATTACGCCTCTATTCTTAAGCTTTTTAATCCAATATTGAAACTCGGTAAACGCTTTTCCGATGCCAAGACTTCCAATTTGAATGTGCTCCAATCCGTCATCGCCAATGATACCGCCCCAAGTCGTATTGTCTAAATCGAGAATGACACATTTCTTGAATTTTCCTTCCAAAGTATTAATTAAGGCCACCGTTTTGGAAGCCACCAATGGCAAAGCATCCAAGCTCAAAACCATTTCAGAATTGATGTAAATAGCAGGTTGGAAGAAATTAGCTTTCCCAATTTGATTTTGAATCGACGACAAATCTACAAGGTGAAAATTGCCATTGTTAGTTGCAAAATCCATCAGCAGATAGTTCAACTTTCGAAGTTGAAACAAGAATGAGTTTTCAGTTTTGTTGGCAAAGTTCCCAAAAACAGCATCGTCAATTTCAGTATAGTTGTAATATAACACTTTCGCATTCATATGGGATTGCAGGGTTTGATACAAAGTACTGGCATGCTCTAGTTCATTGGTAGCCATTTGGCTTTGTTGCGCCAACTCCAATTTGTTGAACTTCCCTAACAGTTTGTGTGTCGCTTGAAAAAGAAGAACGATATCTGGTTGAAAAGCATACAAATCGGAATTTGGGTCCAAAACTTGACGGCCAATTTGATTGAAATCGGCTTCAAAAATTTGCAAATCCAATCCTTCATCATAGCCTGCTCCGCGCAAAGCTTGTGCTAAAAACTGCGTTGCCGAGTCGCCTAAAACTGCCACTTTTATGGATTTTAGTAATGTAAAATCCTTTTTTAAATTTTTCTTTAGTTGAGAAAAATCCTTCATACTTTATCTATTTCGAAGCTATTTACTCCGTTATTTTTATTAATTAGGGGGCGACGTAACTTTTTCCACCGGGCAAATCATTGCAATCGAATCGGTTCAATAAGAGACGATTTTCAGTCCCTACATTGCTACCTCGTTGCGTGGTAAAACCCAATTGGTACCCGCAATTTTTGGCCAATATTGCCACTTCTTCTGTGCACGCTTCCGGCGAACCATAAGGATAGGATACCATTTCGATTTTTGTTTGTGTCAGGGTTTCCAAATAATTTTTAGAATGTTCTAACTCGAACTCCATAGCTTCTTTAGGCAACAAACCTATAGGATAATGATGGTGTGTATGGCTTCCTAAATACCCATTTTGCGCTAATTGCTTTAGGTTTTCTTTGCTCATATACAAACTTTCCAAAACTGATTTTTCGTCATAATGGAATTGAAACAGATTATCAATAAAGACTTCTTGCTCTTTGAATGACATTTTAAAATTCAACAAATATTTAAGAGCCGCACTTTCGGAATCGTCATAGCGGTAAATGGTTTGAGCTCTTGTTTTTTCTTCGGATGAAAGCGCGTTGCTATCGGACTCTGACAATTTTTCAACTATAAAATGCGGCGCCAAAATGGAGCGCAGCAAATGTATTTTGTGAACGGTAGTCACTTTTTCTTCATCGAAATTAATCGAGTTGGCAAAAAAAATAGCTGGAATATTTAACGAGTCTAATATCGGCAAAGCGTAATCCCATTGCTCTTTCAACCCATCGTCAAAAGTGATAAAATGGTAGTTGGCTTTAGAACTTACGATGCTGTGAAAATCTGCAACTAAGTCCTTTGGATGAATAAAATCACCCTCATTTTTCAACACCTTCAATTGGTTTTCAAATACTGCTGGTGTTATCCCAAAAATACTAGGATACTTGGCTTCAAAATGAGGTCGTATGTAATGGTAATTGCTTACGGTAAGCATGATTTCGTTTTAAATTAAATTCCGGTGCTACTTATTCTGCTACTACTTTTTGAAAAGCTTTTGAATTTTGGCATTCACTTTCAAAAGATTTTTTTCGAGGGTAATTTGTCTCGGATAATTATCAAAATAAGCGTTCTTCCCTTTTATCGTTACCACTTCCTTCGCATCCTTTGCATAGATTCCTCTAACAGATTCCAATGTTTTTATTTGGTTGTACAAGAAGGGAAATAACTGATATTCCTGAAGAATTAAATTTCTGGCGGTTTCAATAGCTTCTATATTTTCTTCCCATTTTTTAGAGGCTACGATTTCTTTTAGAAACAAATCGCGGTGCTTGTCATGAGGATCAATTTGAATGTAGGAGTTCTTCGGAAAATAATCGGCGATGGCATTGCATCCAAAATAAATGGGCATAGTATAACTCAAGAAGCAATCCATGATTTTTTCGGTCCAATAAAAATCGTCTTGAAAATTCTCATAGGCGATGGCGTATTTGGAATTTTGAAGCACTTCCCATTTGTCGTCAATGGGACGAATCCCGCGACCGTACAATTCCACAAATGGAAGCTCTTTAATTTGATTTAGAAAATTCATCCGTAGTAGGTGCCCTTTCGAAGACGATTGATTGCTGGTCACCCACACAATTTTATTTTCTTTTTGCAAACTGTCTACTTTTAAACTGCTTAAGAAGTCAAAATCTTTGTCGACATGCCACGGAAGCGCACCGTGCGATAAAATATTGTTCTTTTGAATGTCTAATTGATTGTAAATCAGGCTTACTTTTTTGTTGGCATACTGTCGGTATTTTGAAATTTCATTGGGTGGTTCCTGACAAATATGAATAATATTTTTAGGATTGACAGCAATTGAAAAATCAGCTTTTGGATATTCTAGGATGACTAAATAATCGCAGGAATCAATATTCTCCTCGGTAAACGTAAATTCTTTCCATTGAAAAGAACTGTTGGGCGTTTGTCTTTTTAAATCCGGGTAAGTAAAATATCGTTCAATTTTGATAATCATTGGGCTTCAGTATCGCTAAGTAATTTTAATTTTCAAATATCGTTTTTTATGAAGACTAGGGCAAGGAATCGTGTGTAATTCTGTTAAAAAATACAACTTTGAACACTTTCATTTCTACAAGAAAAACTACAAGTCTCTAAATTGCTTTTGATGATTGAGTTCCCAAAGGCTTGGCTTCAAAAGCGATTCTAAAAACAATTCCGAGCTGTTTCCCGAACCAAAGTCTACGGCATCTGCGGTCACCTGATGGCTGTCGATGTTTCGCAAAGCCGAAGTAATCATCGCTTCTTGGTAATCGACATTGATAATATCGGCATGAACGGCTCGATTTTGTTGGCGTGAACCAATATTGATGATTGGAATTCCGTAATAAGGTGCTTCTCGAATTCCAGCGCTACTGTTGCCAATAATGAACTGACTGTTTTTCAATAACGTTAAGAAATATTCAAACCGCAAGGAAGGAAAAATTCGAAAACGCGGATTATCTTTTACACGTTGGTAGGCTTGAATAATATGTTGGCTTCCCATATCATTATTCGGAAAAATCACCACATAATTATGAGAATCATTTTCCAACGCATTCACAAATTCGTGAGCATAATGCTCCATGTTTTTGGCTTCGGTCGTAACCGGATGAAACATGGTCAAGGCATAGGTTTCAAACGGAATTTCATAATAGGCTTTAGCCACTTCTAAAGTAGGCAAATCGTTCGAAAACATGATGTCGATATCCGGAGAACCAATAGTAAAAATGGAAGATTTAATTTCACCCATTTGCAACAAACGCTTTTTGGCTTCGGCATTGGATACAAAATGAATGTGACTCAATTTGGTTACGCTGTGTCGGATCAATTCGTCTACAGTTCCAGATAATTCGCCCCCTTCGATATGCGATACTAAAATATTATTCAGCGAACCGACAATGGCTCCGGCTAAAGTTTCCACTCGATCGCCGTGAATAACAATCATGTCGGGCAGAACATCTTTCACATAGCTAGAAAGTCCTTCAATGGTTTTGGCCAAAGTCAAATCCATCGTAGTTTCGTGCGTATGATTTTGAAAGGTGTGAATATTTCTAAACTGACAACGTTCAATTTCCAACAGTGTATAGCCGTATTCTTCCTGCAAGTGCATGCCGGTAACAAAAACAAAAACTTCGAAAGCTGCATTGGCTTCCAAGATTTGAATCAGTGATTTTATTTTGCCAAAATCAGCACGCGTTCCGGTAAGAAATAGAATTTTTTTCATTTGAATATTACGAAATATCCGCCCAAATTAATTGTTCGTCATTATCCAGCGTTCGCGTGGCTTTTTTTCCTAAAATACTTTCGAAATGTTCGGCTAATATTTTCCCAGTTCCGGGGCGTTTCACCCAAATATTGGCTTTAGTGTACACTTCACCTTCTTGAATCGGCGCAATGGTACAAACCGTTGCAAACGCAAAATCGATGGTAACTTGTTCTTCTTTAGCGGGTTCTTTGGTGCCGCCACGCATTTGCCAGATCTCGGCGCTGCTTTTAATAAGTTCTTTGGTCGTTGCTTCGTCCATGCTACAGACAATGTCTGGTCCGGTTCGGTTCATGTGATCCGTGAAATGACGCTCTAAAATGCTGGCTCCTAAAGCTACGGCTCCAAGGCAAGCATTGTTGTTTAAAGTGTGATCACTCAGTCCGAATACCTTGTCTGGAAAGGCTTCGTGCAATTGTGTCATAGCACCAAATCGCACTAAATGAATTGGTGTTGGATATAAATTCGTAGTATGCAAAAGTGCGACAGGCACTTGATGTTTGTCGAAAATTGCCACCGCTTTGCGAACACTTTCGATGGTGTTCATTCCGGTGCTCAAAATAACGGGCTTTCCAAAAGAAGCGATATGCTCTAAAAGCGGGTAATTGTTGCATTCGCCAGAACCAATTTTATAACCTTGTACTTCCATTCTTTCCAAGCGATCCGCAGCAGCTCTTGAAAAAGGCGTTGAAATAAAAATCATGCCTTTGCTTTCCACGTAGTTTTTTAACTGAATTTCTTCGGCTTCATCCAAGGCACAACGTTCCATAATTTCATAAATGGAAACATCGGCGTTTCCTGGAATGACTTTTTTGGCCACCGCGCTCATTTCATCCGCTACAATATGCGTTTGGTGTTTGACCACTTCCACTCCAGCTCGGTGAGCAGCATCAACCATTTCGAAAGCCGTTTGTAACGATCCTTCGTGGTTGATTCCGATTTCGGCGATGACTAGTGGTGGGAAATCAATCCCTATTTTTCTTCCTGCGATTTCTATAAATGGATTCATGGTTGAATTTACGATTTACGATATTTGATTTACGAATTGCGGTATTAAATTTTGGATTTTTGAAGCCAATAGTCGGCTAGTTCAAAATCTTCTTGGGTATCTATGTCAATTTGGGCGAATGGATGATTGACAATCATGGGAAATGGATTGGTTCCCATAATTTTTTCCTGCAAAAGCAATTTGGATTGAATGATGTACAACAGGCCGTTTTCAAAGTACAAGGGTTCTAAATCTTGGCTTCGCTGCCCTAAGGTATAATTAAAAGGAACAAAAGAATTTTCTTTAATTGTTCCAAATTTTTGATGATTTCTAGTTACAGTCATTAAGCTATCGGCGTGGTTTTCTTGAACCAATTGATAGGCTTCAGATAGTAAATTCTCTGGTCGTAATGGGTTGGTGGGTTGTAATAAAAAAACATAATTGACCGGAAAATCCACCGTCTCAATAACGTGTTTTAAAGCGGTAACAGTAGGTTCAAAATCGCCTGATAAATGCGCTGGTCTATCGATTACTATTGCTCCATAAGCCAAAGCTACTTCCTTTATTTGGGCATCATCAGTCGAAACATAAATGGCATCAATACATTCTGGATATTTTTGCGCTTCTAAAATACTGTGGGCGATCAACGGAATTCCGCCCAACAACAACAAGTTTTTGTTTGGCAATCTTTTAGAACCTCCACGAGCCGGAATGATAGCAATATTCTTCATAAAAGGATTAGAATCGGTGCGTAAAAGTAGCTAATTTTCGGGTTTCCAATACAATTTGATATTTGGTAATTTCTGAAAATCATCATACTCTTTTACGGTGAGTCGGTTGCGGTGTTTGATAATTCTCGGGATAAAATATACGACATCAACTAATGCGTACAAAATGGCCGCCAATGCTTTAAAATCACCTTTAAAAACTTTGAGTTTCAATTGCATCCAAATGGAATAGGCCCACAATCTGGGGATTCTTTGTAATGGAAAAAAAAGCAAATACAAATTCCAACCCGAACGCAAAGAGCGGCGCAACCGCAGTGTATAATCGGCATTCTTTTTTCGCGCTTTCAAATCGACGCGATGGTGCACCAATACCGAAGGTAAGTAATGAATCTCTATGTTTTTCTTGTACAGTTCGTAAGCCGCAAAATCCTCTTCTCCGTGAAAAATAAACCACGATGGATATTCAGGTGTTTGGTGCCACGCCGACATTCTCCAGACATTCGCGCCTCCAGCAAAACTTTTCATTCGTATAGGTTCTTCGCTAGTTTCCGTAGAAGTTGGTTGTTCTTTACTCCAAAATATTCGGAATCCGAGCACACCACATTCGGGATGCTCTTTAAAATAATTTGCAATTTTTTCTAGAGGATTGGGTGTAATAAAATGCAAATCGTCATCAATAGAAATTGCAAATTCTGATTTCGTCAAACTCATTAGTTTATTACGACTATAAATCAATCCTTTGCTTTTCTCGTTTCGAATTAAGTGAATGTGGGGATGATTTTGTTTCAGATACGCAAAAGTGTCATCTGTAGAACCGTCGTCGCAAATAATACAACGCACATCCGACCGTTGCAACAACGAATCAATTTGTTGTAACGTATACTTTAAATCTTCCAATCGATTCTTAGTCGTGATGAGAATGGTAAATGGAACGGTGTTTTCCATATTAGTAATTAGGAATCATTTCTTTGGGTAACTTCTTCAAACCATAGAACCAACGTTTGACTCTTTTGTTTTTAAAGATTTTGCGAAACAAATCATTTTTCAAGAAATAACTATAGCGATTTAATTTCTTAAACGTTGGAAAATTATTTTTGAAAACCACGTCAGCATCAGGCTTTGACTCAACGGTTGCCATCCAATCTTCGAAAACATTTCCCATATGATAGGCATGATTGTCATACGTCGTAAGTCGCCAATAATCTTTTTTTAATGGAATAGCATCTAAATACCGTTCGCTGTCGCCACCCATTTTATACCCTATAAAGGTTACAATTTTTTCGAACATGTCTTTTTTATAAGTAGCTACAAAATGCCCTGCACCAACATAGGCTTTGAAATCATTAGGCCCGATTAGCCCTAAGGCTTGTTTCAAATAATCGGGATTGCTTTTATCCCAGCCGATACTCGCGTAAAACTTCGAAATCGCTTCTGGGTTTTTCACGGGAATGAATCGTAGTTTATCATTCCACAAATAATCCCAAAGTAAATTGTGGCATTTGGTGGTAAAACCTTTGTATTGAGGCACTATTCCTACAACGCCTGCTTTCGGAAATGCTTCAAAAACCCGATTAGTTTCAATTTGCCAATTGGATAAAAAAAGTACATCACTATCGGCAATGGTGACCAATTCAATATTATTGCCGCTCAATCCTTTAAGAATGGCATTGAGTTTCCCTATATTTTCGGTATGAATGAGTTCGTGTATTTTTTTTTCTTGATAAAGAGTGTCTAGATAGGCTACAATGCTCGGTTCACTACCATTATTGACCACCGTAATAAATGTTCTGTCATGAACCGTGGATAAAAGCGAATTCAAACAAAGTTTCAAGATCTTAAAACTATCCGCAAAATAGTCCTCTTGATGGGGAATAAAAACAGGAAGCACCACTTGATGAAGGTAGTCTTGTTTTTCTTGAATTTGGTCTTTATGTGGGTTGAAACCTACACGCATCAGAATGATTTATTTAAAATAGTTGCTCAAAACAGTTTTTATAAAGCCCAGATAATCTGCGACAAATAAATTGCGAAGGTACAATTTGGATATTTTAAAAAAGAAAGCCACCTCTTTCTTATTGTAAACATAAGTTTTGCTGATCTTATGAAGCAGCTCCTTTATTTGCTCTTTCGAAAAATTTGCTTTCTTTTGGTTGAGCAAATAATAATAAAATTGAAAGGCCGCTCTATATTTTGGCCTTAAATTATCAGTTCCTCCTGAGATACTTAAGTTTGAAATTCTCACCGAGACGGTGGCTTGGTTTACTGTATAAATTGTTTTAAAATCCGAAAACTCTAAAACCGCTAATACATCGGAATACCATGCCAATGGAAAATTCTTAAATCCTATAGTACTGATCTTATTTTTGTTAAAAACGAACTCACTCAAGGAACTTCTGGTGGCTCTAAATAAAAAATCTGTTGCTAATTCCGTTTTGGGATGTGTATAAATTGCGGATGTTGCTGTTCCGTTCTCATCAATTTTACGGCTTGCAAAACGGACGACATTGGATGTTGTTTTGATTTCCTCTAACGCATTGTAAAACTCTGAAACTACAGTTTCTCCCAGAAGATCATCATCCCCTAAAATCATAATCCATTCTTCCTCTTGAGACATAGCAATACAACGTTCCCATTGCTTTACTAACGAAACGCTTCCTAAATTATCCTCAAAACGTTTGTACTCAAACTTAAAATCGTTTTTATATTTTTCTAAAACCGCAGTTGGATTTTCTGGACTGGCATCGTCACCAATATACACTGCAAATCTTTTGTCTTTTTGATGGGCCAAAGAATTTAGTGTCTTTTCAAAAAAAGTAAGTTTATAAAAAGGAATGACGATGGCTAACATGCTTACAGTATTCTTTTCAGGAACTTGAATGGTGCTAGAATAAAATTACCAACTTTAAAAGTATTGCTTTTTTCAAAATGATGCTGCACATCCTTTTTGACAATTTGGGTACCATCAAAAATAGAGGTCTTTTGCTTTTTAAAATCAGCGTCGGAGGCCACAGCAATCAAATAGAATGGATCGATCCCATGAGAAGACACGGTATTATAGCTACCCGTGTAATATTGGATTTCGTCTTGAACCGATTCGTCCTGAATAATGGAATTTCCATTGCAATATGTTTGCGTTAAAAGTTGCATGCTTTTAAATTGATTTCCAATTAGAGCAGCAAATTCTTCTTTATAAAGTTCTTTGACATGAAATGGATTTTGAAAATTTCGTTTGTCTGAATAGTATAATTTATCGGGTGTTGAGATAATAAAAATACCGCCTGGCTTTAGAACTCGTTTAACTTCTGCCACCATTTGATCGTGTTGATCGTGGTGTTCAATAGTTTCAAAACTAACCACCACATCGACGCTGTCGTCATCAAGCGGAATGCTACTCGCACTTCCTGTTAAAAAAGAGAGGTTCCTTTTTTGGTATTTTAGTTTTGCTGCAGCAATCGTATCGGCATCGATATCAACTCCAGTAACCGAGGCTGCTAGTTCGCTCATTAGGTTGCTCCCATATCCTTCACCGCAGGCAATATCCAGAACAGTTTTATTTTCAATATAACTTGACACTAGTGCGTATCGGTGCAAATGTTCAATAGCATCTCTGCTATAAATAAATGATTCTAATCGCTCGCCTGTCCAATTTTTTTTCATAATTATCTATTTCCAATTTAATAAAGGGCGCACTATTCCTGGGAATCGACCCGCATAATTTCCTCTTACTGTACTTTCACTTATCTCATCAATTACATTAAAACCAACGACTTCCATTTCGTGAAATTCAACGTGAAAAGGATTGTAACGCATGATCGCAAAACTGCAATTATAGCTTCCTTCGGCCAAGAAATTCCCTGGTAATGTTACTGTTTTCTTGTGTATTCCTTTTGATAAAGGCACTTTTAAAGTAGAAGATTCTTTATCGTGTGAACTTAAAATATGAATATTATGTCCGTTGAATAAATTGAAACCATGAAGGAACAATTGATCTTCTTTCAAAATTTCATAAGTAAACTCAATTCTAATATCATCCGTAATTGGATGATTCAAAACTACTTCTCCTTTTTCATTTAACACTTTAGCTTCCAACAGTCGAATAAAATCAGCACTCGGCGCTTGGTTAACTTGCCATTTCTTTTGGGCGTAGTTGTCGGCATTTTTGAGATA